>OFRF01000037.1_pt1 | contig 41181 bp, 34 predicted proteins | sample 1543081 | NCBI WGS metagenome assembly OFRF01 (sample SAMN07774232, study PRJEB24372) | wastewater metagenome
GCTAACAGTGAGAAAGTGCGCTGTGACGCAGCAAATAGCCTCCTGACGCATTTGAAGATGCCCGAGACTCAGAAGGTTGAGCTGGATATCGGGATCAAGGAAGACAGTTCGATTGCTGCATTGAGGGCAACGACCTTGGAGCTGTCACGGCAGCAGCGGTTGATGCTGGAAAGTGGAGCCATGAATGCACAAGAGGTGGCTCATGGGCGATTGATTATCGAAGGTACTGCGGAGATTGTTCAGTGAGTAATGAAGTCGATCCGTTTGGTAAGCGTCCCAATGAAGCTGGAGCCAAGCTTGATGCTGGGAAGATTTATGGTGGGTTGCTGGATGATTTCTCCCTGGCACTGATGGCTGTGGCTGAAGTAGGTACCTTCGGAGCGAACAAGTATTCACGGGGTGGATGGCAGAGTGTGCCTGATGGGGCACAGCGATATCGGGATGCGATGTGGCGTCATCTGCTGAAGGAACGGCATGAGAGTGTGGATGGTGACTCTGGTTTGATGCACATGGCTCATCGGGCATGGAATGCCCTGGCCGAGTTGGAGTTGGTTATTCGGGAGTCCAAGCAATGAGTCATCACCCTTTGACTGCATACTGCACTACCGATCGGCAGAGAGAAATCTTGGATGCACTGCATCAACATGGCTCGCAAGGTAAGGCCGCGAAGCATTTGGGGATATTGAGAAGTGGGGTGGCCAGTGTGTTGGCTAAGGTAAGTAGGCGAGCCGCATTGAAGGGGGTGTCGCCAGAGCATCAGTTGGATTACCCGCTGGCCGAAGGTGAAGTGTTGATTGGTCGATCGGTTCATACCACTGGCCCTAATGGGGACAAGGTATGGATCAAGACGAAGATGGAAGATGAGCACCGCAGGCGGGTGATGCAGGAAACAGTGGATGCCTTGAAGGAGGATCTGCCGAAGTATCTGCCGGTGATCTACAAGGGCGATGGCAATGCCCAGCTGTTGAACCTGTATGTGGTGACGGACTACCACTTGGGTATGAAGTCCTGGCATGAAGAGAGTGGTGCCGACTGGGACATGGATATTGCCGAGCAGTTGTTACTTGACTGGCTTGGTACTGCAGTGAACCATGCGCCGGAAGCTGATGTGGCGATACTGGCAAACCTGGGTGACCTGATGCACTGGGATGGGTATGAAGCAGTGACCCCTGCCCATCGTCATGTGTTGGATGCTGATACCCGGTTCCAGAAGCTGGTTCGTATTGCGATCAGGACGATCAGGAAGATGATCGGGATGCTGTTGAAGAAGCACAAGCGGGTGCATGTCCTGATGGCTGATGCCAACCATGATCCTGCTTCTGGTGCTTGGCTCAGGGAGTTGCTGGCTTCGGTGTATGAGGATGATCCAAGGATTACCGTGGATGTGTCTGCCGATACCTACTACTGCTATGAGCATGGGGATACTTCCCTGTTCTTCCACCATGGGCACAAGCGAGGCGTTGACAATGTTGATCGGGTGTTTGCCGGTAAATATCGTCAAATCTTCGGACGCACCAAGTTTGCTTATGGTCATCTGGGGCATTTGCACAGTAATGAGCTGAAGGAATCCCAGCTGATGATCATTGAAAGGCACCGTACCCTGGCTGCTTCCGATGCTTATGCAGCCAAGGGTGGATGGTTATCTGGCAGAGAAGCCAAGGTGATTACCTACTCCAAAGATCATGGTGAAGTATTCCGTATCTCAATCAATCCTGAGATGGCTCAGAAAGGAACACTGTAATGAACGCAGTTCACCACAGTTCCCGGAGGGAACTCAGTATCAAGTCAATTGTAGTTGACTCATTTGTGAAGTCAGTAGCTACAGTTTTCGTAGTGGGCTTCCTGGTTTGGGGAGCTGTGTTCAGACGAGGTTGTATGTATGACTTCAGGGAGACTTGGTAATGTCCATTGATATGTTCGAACAAGCACTGGCTGCTGAAGGCGTCACGGGTAAGCTAGCTGATGTGGCTCGCAGCATCTACATGCAGGAGAGTGGCCAGGGCAAGAACACCAAGACTTCCAATCGCGGTGCGGCTGGTGGTATGCAGATCATCCCTTCCACGTTTGCCTCGGTGGCAGACAAGGGGTGGGATATCAATGATCCTTTGCAGAATGCACGGGCGGGTATCCGCTATCTGTCTCAGATGCACACCAAGGCAGGTGGTGATCCCACGCTGACTGCAGTGGGTTACTACGGTGGCCCTGGTGGTATCGACAAGGCCAGGAATGGTATCGCCGTCAAGGATCCCAAGAACCCGAATGCGCCGGATACTTTCCAGTACGCACAACAGGTGGTGGGCCGCATTCCCAATTCAGGGCCGATCGACCCCAATGTGGGGCAACCAGTAGTGGCTGCAGCTCCAGCTGTGCAAGCACCGGTTCAGCTGGCTCAGGTTCTTCAAGGTCGTCCGGACAATACGCCCCTGGGCTATGTCGCCCCCAAGGAAGGCTGGAAGGAATTCCAGCAGGCTCATCCCGATCCGGTGAATACCGCATCCCTGGACTTTGGCTCGGCACCCAAGAAGTTTGATCCGCTGCAGTACGCCCAGAATGCTGACGTGAACTTCCGTCCATTCCTGGGTAAGCGAGGTCGTGCCTAATGGCCAGCCAAGTCAACGATGCTGGTGAGCCGTGGAAGGTTGAGGATTACCTCAACGCTACGACCTATCAGATCGATCCTGGGTATGTACCCAGTGACTTTGCTTTGGAGTTCATCACCTTCATCAAGCTGGTGAATGGTAAGGAGGGTGAGGAGCATAAGACTCCGTTGGTTCACTACTTCATGCTGGATACGATTACCGAAGGTGGTAACCGGATCATCAATCTATGTCACCGAGGGATCGCCAAGACCACGGTGATGGGTGAGTACCTGTTCCTTTATATCGCTACTTATGGAGAACTACCTGGCTTTGGTAGAATCGACCTGGCACTGTATGTCTCGGATTCGATCGAGAACGGTGTCAAGAATATGAGGAAGAATCTGGAGTTTCGCTGGGACAATTCAGACTTCCTGAAGCAGTACATCCCCCGTATCCACTTTACGGATATCCGTTGGGAGTTCGAGAACGTGGATGGTAAGATGTTCATCGTCAAGGGCTATGGTGCCAAGACCGGTGTTCGTGGAGCCAAGGAGATGGGCAAGCGCCCACAACTGGCAGTGCTTGATGACTTGATCTCCGATGAGGATGCACGCTCGGCAACGGTGATCTCTGCGGTGGAGGATACGGTCTACAAGGCTGTGAACTACGCCTTGCACCCAACCAAGAACATGATCGTCTGGTCAGGTACGCCATTCAATGCCAAGGATCCACTGTACAAAGCAGTGGAGTCTGGCGCCTGGGGTGTGAACGTGTTCCCGGTATGTGAAGCTTTCCCCTGTACCCGAGAAGAGTTCGTGGGTAGCTGGCCCGATCGATTCACCTATGAGTACGTCAGGAAGCAGTACGATGATGCGGTGAAGCTGGGCAAAGTGGAGACGTTCAACCAGGAACTGATGCTGCGAATCATGTCGGATGAAGACCGGATGATTCAGGATAGTGATATCGGTTGGTACAAGCTGGATAGCGTGCTGAAGAACAAGAGCCGCTTCAACTTCTACATCACCACTGACTTCGCTACCAGTGAAAGACAGAAGTCCGACTTCTCGGTGATCAGCGTCTGGGCATATAACAACATCGGGGATTGGCTCTGGGTGGATGGTGTTTGCAAGCGTCAGCTGATGGACAAGAACATCGATGACCTTTTCCGTCTGGCTCAGATGTATCGACCCCAGTCGGTGGGTATCGAAGTCAATGGTCAGCAGGGTGGATTCATTCAATGGATCCAAGGACAGATGCTTGAGCGCAATATCTACTTCGCCCTGGCTTCGGAAGGCAATGACACCAAGCCAGGTATCCGCCGTAATACCCAGAAGTTGGTTGCCTTCAATACCGTGGTGCCTTTGTTCAAGGCGCACAAGATGTTCTTCCCGATGGAGCGTAAGTCTGAATTCCCCATGGTAGAAGCCATGAATGAATTGAGTCTGGCTTCAGTCTCAGGTTTCCGTAGCAAGAATGATGACTTCATTGATACTATCTCGATGCTGTCTTCTTTGAATCCCTGGAAGCCTTCGGAAGAGGCACCGCTACGGGAATCAACCGACCATGGTGGAATGTGGGATATTGATGTGCCCAATGAAGTTCTCGATCGTATGGCCTCTTATATTGTTTAAGGAAAGATAATGTACCTATCTGAAGTGTTTAGCCAACTGGCTTATGGTGAACTCGCACAGACCGTTCTTGGTGAAAACTCCGAGGGTGAACTGGTAGAGAACAAGTTTGCTATGTTGATGGCTCATGTAAATATGGGACTCACTGCACTGTACAAGCGATTCAATTTGAAAGAAGGCAGGCTTACTTTCCCATTGAGTACTGCAGGTAATGTGTACAAGTTGGGTGTGACTGACTTGCACAAAGTTGAACGGGTACTCACATCAGCTGGTGTGGATCTTCCCTTGAATGATGGGAAAGAGAAGTACAGCTGCTTCACCCCACGGATGGATACGATTCGTGTACCTCTGGATATCGTGAACAAGGTGGCAGATGTTCCCGAGCAGTTCAAGACTGATTCACTGGAAGTGGTCTATCGCGCTAACCATCCGAAGCTGGTGGATACCCTGGGTATCATCGATCCTGAAACGATTGAAGTGGAACTTCCTTACAGTCATCTGGAAGCCTTGCTGTATTTCGTGGCTTCGCGTGTGCATAACCCGATCGGGATGGCCAATGAGTTCCATGCCGGAAACTCCTGGGCATCCAAGTACGAAGCGGAGTGTATGAAGCTTCAGCAGCAGAATCTTGAAATCGATGAGAGTAATGATAATGATCGATTGAATAGAAATGGCTGGGTATAATCATGGCGGAAGTTATTGTAGTTCCAGCCAGTCTTCCGAATGAAGCAACTATTATTATTAACCCGATTCCTAGTATAATTCCTGGGTTGGTTACTGAAGGTGGTCGTGTTGGCCCTCCTGGCCCTCCTGGCCCTCCTGGCCCTCCAGGGTCAGGGTCAGGATCATCTGGGATTACAGTAAGTGTGCTTGCCCCCAGTAATCCTGCACTTAATGATTTGTGGTTTGCAGTTTAATTGGTGTATAGTCAGACAGTAAGGTAATATCTAAATGAACGAATACATCGTTACCAGAAAGATCGGAGTCTTATGTCGTAAGCAGTACCGGAATTCATCCGGTTTTGAATAATTCAATTGTATGCAAAAGGATCAATCATGCGAATTAAAGTTTTGAACACGTTCCTGAATGGCCGTGACCGTTTCACGAAGGACGAGGTTAGGGAAGTTTCCGAAGAAGTCGGACTTCATGCGGTTTCCGTCGGTTGGGCTGAAGATATGGCCGGACGAGTGGCAACGGGCAAACCTAAGCAGGCATCCGCCGATCTTGTCGTGGATAAAATCAACATTGGAGTAGGAGACAGCAATGGCTAAAACCGTACATGACGATGTGCTTGACGGAGCGTTTGACGTTCTGGACCAGGCGAATCTGATGATTGCCTGCTCGGCTCAACCAACGTCACGAACCGAGGCGGTTACTACCTACGCCCTTGCTGATGTGGCAATGACGCCGAATACCGATTACACCAAGGGAAACGGTGATGTCAGTGGCCGAAAGGTGACTGTCGCTGCAAAATCCACGGTTTTGATTGATACCAGTGGCACTGCAACTCACGTTGCTTTGGTGGATGGTACGCGGCTGCTCTACGTCACGACCTGCTCATCGCAAGCCCTGACGGCGAATGGCTCCAATACAGTCAATTTCCCGGCTTGGGATATTGAAATCGCTGACCCGACCTGATGCCCGCTCCAACCAACGATTCGTACATCACAACCTCCGGCGGCACCATCGCTGCCGGACGTTATGTATGGCTACGTGGCGCGTATACCGGAGTGATTGCACTCTCGGCTCAAGGTGCTTCAGACCCCCGCGCCTTGAGTCCGCCAGGACAATTCCCTGCCTACCCTAACGGGCCTTGCGGTGGTACCTATGCTGCGAAGCATCAAACGTGGGCGTTTGACTCGGATCATGGGGACTTTATCGTAGGAAGCGGCGATATGACGGGGGATTCTGAGGTCGATCTCTTCACCTACAACTCCGCCACTAGGCAGTTTTCGCCCTTGTTGCTGAAAGCTGCTGCCGGTTCCGGTGCTGGTACTTTTGACCGCTCCATCACAAACCTGTCAATCACTTCCGGCGGATCTGGATATACAGGCGGGTATTACCCTAACTACAATCCAGGAATGCCTGGCGTTGCACTCCAAGGGGGCACTGGAACAGGTGCTGCTGCTTCAATTCATGTTTCTGGTGGGGCAATTGATTCATGTAACATCTACAGCTCTGGATACGGCTATACGGTCGGCGACGTACTTACAGTGAATGCCGCTGATGTTGGCGGCGCTGGTTCTGGTTTTACCGTGACAGTTACGGGCATCTCCCCCGCAGGGACGCCATCAGCAATCATTGGTCCGGTTGGGCGATGCACCCCCGGGTACGCGTATGATCCAAACCGCTCGGTTATGTGGATGGAAGGCGGTTCGCCAAGAGCGGGGTATGTATACCCGAACGGCTTTGCTAATAATTTGGTCAAAGGTGGGTTGTGGGCGCTTGACCGAAGCGTGACACCCCCCGTGTGGCACAGGCAAGGCCCCGGCGTAGGTGAGAGCACAGTGGGTGCTGCCCACAACCAGCGGTACGACGGCTACTCTAGTGGGTTGTTTTTCGATGTTGTTGGGGACGCGATTTATGCGTTGTGGGGGGACATTTATAAATACCCGCTATCGGGGGTGTCTATCGATGGGGTCAGCCGCGATCTCTGGACATTCCACGCCTGCTCGCCCTTGTCCAATGAGAATCATGGCGGGTTCCACGCCTTTGACAGCCTACGCCGTCGCATCATCTTCTGGTCGCCAAACGCGAAGAAAACCTACGCATGGAATTGCGCCACAGACACCTATTCAGACTTAGGTACTTTTGACCCGCCTTTCAACAATGATTGGCACATGTCCTACGATTCTGAAATGGATCGTGTGATTCTGTGGATCGCCGGGCAGTATGGTGCGCCTTATGACGATATGAACTCTCCCGGATACAGCGGTGATTATCAGGGGCGTAGATCACGCGTCATGTACCAGATGGACGGCAACGGAAATTGGACTTCATTTACCCCCGTTGGGGACAAGCTGTTTGCTGATGATTGTCAGTATGCGCAGGTGTCTGGCGCGTATGATCCAGTCAATAAATGCACTGTGATTATGGCGTCAAACGAAACCAGCGATGCGCAAAATGGCGACTGGTTTAATCCACATAGGATGGTTGTATATCATCTGTCTAGTGGTTCATGGCCAGCCTGGCGTCAAGGGTTGGCAGATAACGTGTGGAGCGCAAATCTAGCCACAAACACCTACGTTTCGATCATCGAGCGGAACCAGACGCAAGGAGATTTCGGAACCTACTACCAGCAACCCGGATCATCGACGGTCCCGGCAGTCGATTCAACAAACCCGTGGGCATACTCGTCTGGCTTGTACGTCCCGCAGCATAAAAAATACATATTCACAGGCGGGGGCCACAACGACTGGCTCGGCTCGGAGGTCGGCTCGTTTGACCTATCGACGCTGGCATGGGTCAGAACCGACGAATCCGCAAAGCTCGCCTATAACTCAGCGGACCCCAGCGTGCCGTTCCAGACGGATGACAATATGCTGTGGCGGGCCTGGCGTAATCCGTCGGGTCGATTTGCGCCCATCGCCAGCCACATGTACGGCGGCATGACGTATCTGCCCTCCATCGACAAGGTACATGTTTTGGGTGCGGCGGCGTACAGAGGCGGCAACGGTAATCCGGGAGGTGCTACCTACATTGACCCGACGACGGGGCACTGGGACGAATCCGGCGCAATGGCGATGGGTTCTGCTGTCAATTGCCAGTCGCACACGATCCCGACGGTGCATGTTGTCAACTCCAGCCTTGTGCCAACAGGAGCAACAATTACCGATGCCGTCCTGCGCGTGCAGGTTGGCAACGCGCCAGAGTATTGGATGGTCGACCCGATTGGGAAAACCAAGGTCCCACACACAAGCTATTACGCCTATGCGCACAACAGTTCGTGCCAGGGCTGCATCGTGCCTGACCATCTACATCCAGGACACCTTGCATTTGTCACTGCGCATACTACTTCGGCATTTTTCTATGCCGGGTACGCCGACTACGTGAGAAACGATGGTGGCACTGTCGGTAACGGGTTGAGCATCCCCTACGGTAATACCATGCCAGCAGCCATTGGGTCCGGCGTTGCCTGCACCTGGATTTACATGGGCGACCATATTCCGGGGAGCACGAAGATTGCGGTCTACAAGGATGGGGTGGGGCTTTACGCACTCGACACGGTAACGTGGGAGTGGTCTGGTTTGCTCGTTGCCGCACCCGTTGCCGCAATCGCGGATCAGTGTGTGTGGAACAGGTTTTTCTACATGCCGGAATATGAGTGCTTCGGCTTTTTCGCTAACTTCGCGGCAGCGTTTCACGCACTTCCGGTTCCTGGCGCATTGAGGTAAAAATGGCATACACACTAAATACAAGCCACCCGCTGTATGGCAACCTTGTCGAGCTGATTGGCGTGCAGGGCGGGGCGCTTGTCTCGCACAAGACGGCGCGTACATTCACGCTTGACTCTTCACCTGCGCCATCGTTCGGAACGGGTACATGGGGCGAACATTTTGTATTCGCCAAGGCGGACTCAGCGACAAGCAAGGGGGCCTCGTTCAGTCCAGCTATTTCGTTCAGTACATACGCTAACCCAACGTATTCAGTATTTGTTGCTGTGAATACCAAGGGTACAGTTACATACGATGCTGTTCTTATTAATGGTTCTCTGTTTGCGCCATTTCTTGCAGGGAGCAACGTAAGAGCCGGCGTTTCTATTACAAATAGAATCAGTGGTTCTACTTCGCTTGGAAGTGGCGCAAGGTCACTTTGCGCAACCGCTACGATTGGCACAAGTGGAAATTTGTATCTTGACGGGGTTTCGGAGGGGACGCCTTACGGAAGCAATCCAGATACGGAACGCCCCGATGCAGGTTTCAATGGCATTGGGCGTACAACGGGGAATGGTGCGGCAGACGGGTGCAGCGTTGTATGGATTGCTGTTTTTGACAAGGTGCTTACTTCCGCCGAAGTACTTGCCCTGCACAATTCGCTCGGCGCTTCGAACGCATTTGCTCTGGTTTCATCGGGTGACACCACCGCCCCGACGCTCACCTCGGCCTCGGTCACAGCAGTTGGTACGACGACCGGCACTGGCAACGTCACGACCGACGAAGGCAATGGCACGCTGTACAGCATCGTCAGCACTTCAGCCACTGCCCCGAGTGCAGCACAGATTCAGGCAGGTCAGAACCACACCGGAGCGGCAGCGGTCTGGTCGGGCAATCAGGCGGTTTCAAGCACAGGTGCCAAGACCTTCAGCATCACGGGTCTGACCGCAAGCACAGCCTATTACGCGCACTTCCAGCACAAGGACGCGGCGAACAACAACTCGACCGTTGTCACCTCGGCGCAATTCACGACCGGCTCGACAGACACGACTGTACCGACCCTGACGGGTTCGATCACAATTAGCAGCAAGACGACCACCAGCTACACGGCAACTTGGCCCTCCGGTAGCGATAACGTGGCCGTCACCGGATACGAGTATCGCCTGAATGCCGGATCATGGGTCGATGTCGGAAACGTGCTGACGACCAACATCAACGCCCGCACACTGGGAAGCACGGACACCTTCGAGGTTCGCGCCTACGATACGGCAGGGAATAAATCTACCCCGTCGCTTTCGGTCAGCGTCACGCTACTGATTGGCACGATCACGATTCCAGCGGTCAAGGACTGGAGCACCGGCAACCTTAAAACCGCGCAAACCGGCGTTCAGGTCGATATTCACAATATCTCGACCGGGGCGCTTGTGGTGCGCAAGACGGGGCAGACGACGCACGCCACGACCGGCGTTTGTGTGGTTCAGGACGCGGCCTTATCCGATGCCACGACCTACGAGGTAATCACCCGCTTTACCGATGGCAGCAAAGGCATGTGGGATTACACGGCGACGAACACATGAGCCATATAGTCTCTGCTTCTGCACCAATTACCTCGGCACATACGGTTAAGCTGTATGTTGGCTTTGGTATTCTTGGTGCGGATATTCCGACTACAGGGGATAATGGTGGAAGTCCTGTAATTAATGATAGCCCGGTATCTACTAGCGAATATCATTGGAGGCTTGAAACCGCACCTAGTAGTGGAACAGTCACAATTTACCCTGACCTGGCCTTTACGCATACAGGTGCAGCAGATGGAACATGGACGTGGCAGTATCGACTGTTTGAGGATGGTATTTCTGTTGGTGTGGCGACGATAACCGATGTTTTAGGTGCGGCTATTTCACTTCTCATATCTAATTCATTGCACGCACATGCAGCGGATAACTTGTCACTATCACTAGACACGTTCCTATCAGCACAAGATGCTTCACACGCACACTCATCAGAGAATCTAACGCTTGATGCTTCTACAGCAATAAGCCTGATTCTTTCTGAGGCATTTCACGGTTTATCGTCTGATGTAATCAGTTTCATCACTGGGTCTTATCTTCAAGTAGCAGATGCGCTACATGAACATTCAGCGGATTCGCTTACCTTAGCGACAGCATCATTCCTTGCAGTTGCAAATGCGCTTCATTCCCATGCTGCGGATAACCTGACACTTGATACCAGCAACGCGACGACGCTTGCGCCGCAGGACTCAGCGCACGCGCACTCTGTTGATAACACGGCGCTGACGCTCGATACATGGTTGGCAATCGTCGAAGCCATTCATGCGCAATCGGCTGATAATGTTTCGATCGGTAGCGAAGAACTGTTGTACGTTGCCGATGCGCTGCATTCACATGCAAGCGATGCGCTTTTGTTGTCGATTCCAAGTGCGCCTGGGACATGCCCTACAGCAGCAGAGATTGCAGCCGCAGTCCTTGCAGCAGCCGCAATAACTCCAATCAATTCTACCGGCCCCATCAAACGATGGGATGGTACAGCCTGGGTGTAGTTGATATAATCCAAACCGCAGTATCCATTAACCACTAAAGGAAACAATATGGCTAAAGGTAAAGGCAAGGGTGGCGGCACTAAGAAGTGCTGATCTGATGCACTAACTGCCTCACCAAAATAAAGCCCCCATTTCTGGGGGCTTTTCATTTGCTGGCTTGGGTCAGTAGAACTCGTTGATCCGCATATCGAGGATTGCCAGGTAAGCAACCATGGCTTTGCGTTGAAGATGTAGAGGACGCAGATCGATCGATGAAGGATGTGAGGAAGCAGGGCTGTTCAGGAAGTCAGCCAGAGCTTCCAGTTTCTTCTTCAGTTCTGCGCGCTCACCAATGACACGCTGCTGATAGGGAAGACGACCAGCGATATGGCCCAGGTCAATGTAGGAAGCTTCGAAGGTATCCTTCGGACTCCAGCTGATATAACCCGCATGGTTTTCGTGATTCGGGTTGCCATCCTGGTATTCAACCAGATACCCCTCATCACTGCCGTCTTCATTCTCCGGCATTGGCCAGCCACGGTATTCATTGTATTTACCCCGAGTCATCGGAGTACCCTGTAGCATCTTGGTTCCAATATACGTGTGCACGGTGTTTCCTTATTTGCCGGTAGAACCGAAACCACCGGTACCACGTTGGGTCTTGTCGAGTGCCTCAACCAGTTCCAGAGAAACATCGGCAATGGGGATAATCAGAAATTGAAGCAGCCGATCATTTGAATCCCAGGTAAAATGCTTACCACTCTTGGTACGGATAGCTGCCATCCATTCACCACGGTAATCTGAATCGATAACACCACAGGTGTTATTCAGTTCAACACCGTAATTTGCACCAGCACCTGAACGGGGAAGGATGAGAGCTACATGGTTTTCAGGAACTGCTGCTGAGAAACCCAGTTTGATCTTCATTGGGTTGTCACCAGAGACTGAACCGCCTTCCGGCATGTAGATATCAAAAGCACCAGCACGCTCGGTACTCTTGATAGGCATTACGAAATTATGATGAAGTTTTTGAATTTGCATGTATATTCCCTTTGTTTGAAATTGAAAGACGCAGTATATCCACTTACGGAAGGTTTTTGATGGAATCCACTACTGAAAATGCATCGGGTGAAGTTACCCCACTGACTGATTGGAAAAACGCTCCCAGTCTGTTGGAGTTGAAACAAGACTATCAAGATGCCCGTCCGTCTTTCGATACTCAGAAAACGAAGATTGCTGAGTGGCTTGATAATCTCAATGTCCGGAATAAGGCCCAGGTCGATGCACCCAAGGGTAATTCCAGGATTGTTCCCAAACTGATTCGCAAACAGGCAGAGTGGAGATACCCTGCATTGAGCGAACCCTTCCTCAGTACGGATGACGTATTCAATGTCAGTCCGGTGACTTGGGAAGATAAAGAAGCGGCAATTCAAAACCAGTTGGTTCTGAATCACCAGTTCAACAACCAGATTGATAAAGTCCGGTTTATTGATGAGTTCACCCGTGCCGCTGTTGATGAGGGCACGGTGATTGTTCGAGTGGGTTGGGACTTCGAAGAAGAAGAAGTCATCGAGCAAAAGCCCATTGTTGAATATCGGATGAATCCCGAGATGGCTCCGATGCATGCGCACATTGCGCAGTTGAAGGCCGAGTCACCCAGTCAATACGCTACCGATGTACCAGAGGAACTGAAGCAGGCTCATGACTTGAGCCTGGAACATGGGATGCCGATCGAAGCTGTTATAACGGGCTATGAAGATGTGAAGGTCATGAAGACCGTTCGCAATTGCCCGACTGTGGAAGTCTGCGACTATCGCAACGTGGTCATCGATCCCACCTGTATGGGTGATATCAAGAAGGCACGCTTCGGCATCTATAGCTTTGACTCTTCACTGGCTGAGTTGAAGAAGGACAAGAAGTACAAGAACCTGGACAAGATCAATATCGAGGGGAGCACTCCTCTATCTGATCCGGATCATGCTGGCCCGGACAATGCCCAAGCATTCAACTTCAACGACAAGGCTCGCAAAAAGATTGTCGTCTATGAGTACTGGGGCTACTGGGATATCGATGGTACTGGCTTGGTGAAACCTTTCGTGGCAGCGTGGGTTGGTGACACGCTGATCCGTATGGAAGAGAATCCGTTCCCTGATAAGGGATTGCCATTCATCATCGCCCAGTATCTACCAGTACGTCGCAGCATCTATGGTGAGCCTGATGGTGCTCTGCTGGAAGATAACCAGAAGGTTGTCGGTGCAGTGACCCGAGGCATGATCGATATCATGGGCAAGTCGGCCAACGGTCAGACCGGTGTTCGCAAGGATGCCCTGGATACCACCAATCGTCGCAAGTTCGATAAGGGTCAGGATTACGAGTTCAATGTGAATGTGGATCCTCGTCAGGCGATCTTCATGCATACCTATCCGGAGATCCCGCAATCTGCCCAGTTCATGCTGCAGCTGCAGAACATGGAAGCGGAGTCCATGTCTGGTGTCAAATCCTTCAGCCAAGGTGTCTCAGGTGCCTCGCTGGGTGATGTGGCTGCAGGTGTTCGTGGTGCTCTGGATTCGGCCTCCAAGCGTGAGCTGGGTATCCTGCGTAGGCTTTCCAACGGCATCATTCAAATCGGTCGCAAGATGATCTCCATGAATTCGGAGTTTCTGGCCGATGAAGAAATCATCCGTATCACCAATGACGAGTTCGTAAAGGTTCGTCGTGATGATCTGGCAGGTGCCTTCGATCTGAAGCTGTCGATCTCGACAGCGGAAGAGGACAACAACAAGGCACAGGAACTGTCCTTCATGCTCCAGACCATGGGTAATAACATGGATCCGGAAATGTCCAAGATGATTCTTGCGGATATTGCCAAGCTGCGGAAGATGCCTGAACTGGCCAAGAAGATCGAATCCTATCAGCCTCAGCCAGATCCCCTGGTTCAAAAGCAACGTGAACTTGAAATCATGTTGTTGGAAGCCAAGCTGAATACCGAGAATGCTCAGGGTGCTTATTATCAGACCATGGCTGAATTGAATATGGCCAAGGTTCCTACTGAAGCAGCCAAGCAAGATAATCTGAAGTCGGATACTGACTTGAATAACCTGGACTTCGTTGAACAAGAGTCCGGTGTGAAGCAAGAACGTGATCTTCAGAAGACCGGTGCACAAGCTGAAAGCCAGGGCAAACTGCAGATGCTGAAGCATAATCAAACCATGGCTGAGAAAAAACAGGATTTATTGAAAGATTATCTATTGAATAAAGGTAAGTAACTGTTATATAGTGCGGGTGTTTTAAGTAACACCCCACTCTATTAACTCTTGAAAGCACTGATAGATAATGTCTTCTACCGAACTGCAGTACCTCGAAAACAATATCAAGCAAGCCCAAAAGCTTGTTGACCTGGGTGATGCTCTTGAACGTCTCCGTAGTAATCGGGATTTCAAGAAGATTGTCTTGGAAGGGTATTTTGAAAAGGAAGCAATCCGCCTTGTTCATCTTCGCTCTGATGCAAACATGCAGAATGTCGATAGCCAAAAAGCTATCAATGTTCAAATCGATTCCATCGGAACTCTGGCCCAGTACTTCCAGACCCTTTCGATCCAGGCACAGATGGCTGGCCGAGGAATGGTGGCGGATGAGCAGACCAGGGCTGAACTGATTGCGGAAGGGGCATAACCATGGCTGAACCGGTTAAGTCCTATCTGGATATGTCCGACGAGGATCTGCTGAATGTGGATCCGAGTACGCTTGATCAAGAAGCTGTTGTCGCGGAAGGGGGTGATCCATCTACTGGGACGGTGCCTGCTGAAGAAAAGCAGGAAGAGGAAGAAGTAGTGGATGCCCAGGCCAGCGAAGGCACCGAAGCTGTAGCCGACCCGGAGGGTCAGGCGGAAGCTGAAGGTGACGAGCAGGCCGGTGAGATCAAAGAAGAGAAGGCTCCTGTAGTTGAACCCGAGGGGAAGAAAGAAAGTACTCCGAAGGAAGAGACTCCTGAGCCTACTCCTGAAAGCACTGAAGTAGCGGTGGATTATGAAGCTGCTTACAAGAAACTTACAGCACCGTTCAAAGCGAATGGTCGTGAGATTCAGGTAACCAGTGTAGAAGACGCGGTTTCCCTAATGCAGATGGGAGCCAACTACAACAAGAAGATGGCGGCACTCAAGCCGAATCTTAAGCTCATGAAGCTGCTCGAGAACAACGGGCTACTGAATGAAGAAAAGCTCAGCTACCTGATTGATCTGGAAAAGAAGAATCCGGACGCGATTGGCAAGCTGTTGAAGGATAGTGGTTTGGATCCTCTGGATCTGGACACTGAAAAGGCTGCTGCTTACAAGCCTACTCAGCGCACTGTTGATGACCGTGAGATGGAACTGGATACGATTCTGGAAGAGTTGCATGACTCTCCAGCGTACAACCAGACCCTCGATATTGTCAGCAACAAGTGGGATGTGGCGAGTAAGAAGGTCATTGCTGATTCTCCTCAAATCCTCAAGGTGATCGATTCGCATGTCCAATCGGGCATTTACGCGATGATCGCAAAGGAAATCGAGAATGAGCGACTGTTTGGCCGTTTGAATGGTTTGTCTGATATCGAAGCTTACCGGCAAGTTGGTGATGCGATTCAGGCGCGTGGTGGATTTAGTCACTTGAGTACACAAGGACACCAAACCCCAACTGCACCTGTTGTTGTAGCTCCGAAACCGAAGATAGTGGATGAAGATAAACGACGTGAGAAGAAGCTTGCTGCCAGTGGTTCTAAAGCAGTGACCCCTTCTAAATCGGCAGCGGAATACAACCCGTTGTCACTGTCGGACGACGAATTTAACAAAATCGTCAATCAACAATTCCTGTAATTTATCTGAGGTATTTCCATGAACTACAATGATCCCGCTGGCGGTAGCCAGTCCAGTGTTGGTAACCAACTCAACACCCAGTATTACCAGAAGCAAGCCCTGATCGAACTGAAGAAGACCCAGTTCTTCTCCCAGCTCGCTGATGTGACCTCGATGCCGAAGAACTTCGGCAAGAAGATCAAGCGTTACCACTACCTGCCGTTGCTCGATGACGCGAACCTGAATGACCAAGGTATTGATGCCGCTGGTGTCACCATCTCCGGTACGACCTACTCGGTTACCGTTCCGTCTGCTGCCCTGGTCGTCGCCAATGCTGGCAAGGTTGCGGCTGCTGCTGCCATCAATGACAATACCTCCGGTGTTGTCGCTACGGCTGGTGCCGATGGTTCGGCTGGTACTGGTTTCGCTACCCTGACCCTGGTTGGTGGTACCGTCTTCAACGTCACCACGGCAGCCAAGGCCATCGCTGTTGTCGCCCTGAATCTCGGTGCCTCGTACCTCCAGCGTTCCGGCAATCTGTACGGCTCGTCCAAGGATATCGGTTCGATCTCCGGCAAGCTGCCGACCCTTTCCGAAACTGGTGGCCGCGTGAACCGCGTTGGCTTCAAGCGTAAGGAAATCGAAGGCTCGTTCGAGAAGTTCGGCTTCTTCGATGAGTACACCAAGGAATCCCTGGACTTCGATACGGATGCCGAGCTGCAGATGCACATCCACCGCGAAATGGTGAATGGTGCTGGCGAGATGACGGAAGATGCTCTCCAGATCGACCTGATCAACGCTGCTGGCGTCATCAAGTACGCCGGTAACGCCACTGCCAACAACAATGTTGGTGTGGATGACCTGGTTGCCTACGGTGACATTCTGCGTCTGTCGATCGACCTGGACAACAACCGCACCCCGAAGGGCGTCAACGTCATCACCGGTACCCGCATGGTCGACACCAAGACCATTCCTTCTGCCCGCATCATGTACATCGGTTCGGAACTCCTGCCGACGATCAAGGCGATGAAGGATCTGCACAACAACCCGGCTTTCATCTCGATCGAGAAGTACGCTGCTGGTGGTTCTACCGTTACCGGTGAAGTCGGCGCCATCGACCAGTTCCGTCTGGTCGTGGTTCCGGAAATGATGAAGTGGGCTGGTGGTGGCGCGGATGCAACGTCCGATGCTACCTGCTACGAAACCGGTGGTCGTTTCGACGTGTTCCCGATGCTGGTTATCGGTGATGGTTCGTTCACCACGATTGGCTTCCAGACCGATGGCAAGTCCGTCAAGTTCGTCATCACCCAGAAGGCTCCTGGTGAAGCGACTGCGGATCGCAACGATCCGTATGGCGAGATGGGCTTCATGTCCATCAAGTGGTACTACGGCTTCATGGCCCTGCGTCCGGAACGCATCGGCCTCATCAAGACCGTCGCCAAGCTGTAACCTGAAGTAAGGCAGTAATGAGGGGGAGGAAACTCCCCCTCTCTCCCTAAATGCAATGGAGTATTAAAATGTCTGATGACCAAAATGATGAAGTCTTCGAAATGCCTGATGAACTGGCCTCGCTCAAAGCGCGTGCAGACATGCTGGGTATCTCGTACCACCCTTCAATTGGCCTCGAAAAGCTGCGTGACAAAGTGAACGCATCGATCACGACCACCGAAGAGGAACAACCCAAGAAGGTGAAGGCAGCTGCTGAACCTGCTGTTGAAACCGAGGGTGCCAAACGTCTGCGTCGTCGCAATGAGGCTGCGGCCTTGGTGCGTATTCGTATTACCTGCATGAACCCGAACAAGAAGGAATGGGATGGTGAAATCATCACGGCAGGCAATGCCGGTGTTGGTACCTTCAAGAAGTTCATCCCGTTCAACAGTGATGAAGGTTGGCATGTGCCCAACATCATCTACCAACAACTGGTTGACCGCATGTGCCAGATCTTCGTGACCACCGTGGACTCCCGTGGCAACAAGTCGCGCAAGGGCAAGATGATCAAGGAATTCGCCATCGAAGTCCTGCCGCAACTGGATCAAGCGGAACTGAATGAACTCGCTCGTCGCCAGGCAATGGCCAAGTCGATCGATTAACGTAGCACTCACCTGGATAAACCATGGCAAACCCTGTTATTCCGCTGACCTCCCTAACCGTTGAAACTCTAGACGGTACAGGGGTTTTTGATGTTCTGATGCGTGCTAACCGAGCACACTTGGAAAACGAGTTCCAAAAGAACCGAATCAGAGGCCCGGAATACGCCACGGTTTATCTGGGTTCCTTGGAATCCGTCATGCGGACTTCCCTGGAATTCCTTCTGCAGCGTGAGAAGGTAGCCCTTGAAGCTGAGTTGATGGCTCAGCAAGTATTGATTGCGAAGGCTGAAGTTGAAAAAGCCAATGCGATGGTACAGGTTGCATTGGCTGAAGTTCAGAAGATTGGTATCGAGCTGGAAATCATGCAGCTCACCAAGCAGAAGATTCCATTCGAGATTGCACATCTACAAGCTCAGACTAGACTGGTTACTCAACAAACTGCCAATGCAGTGATTGAAGCTACGGTACTGACTGCCCAGAAGTGCAAGCTCGATGCTGAGTTTGATCTCCTGGTTCTGCAGAAGGATCGTGTGGGTGCCGAGACTGCCCTGATGAATCAGAAGGTCGCAACTGAGAAAGCACAAACCACGGCGCTTGGTGTTGATAGTGACAGTGTGATCGGCAAGCAGAAGGGTCTGTATCAAGCACAGACGGATGGCTTCTCCCGCGATGCGGAGCAGAAAGCAGCCAAGCTGATGGTAGATAGCTGGAACGTCCGACGCACCACGGATGAAGGAACGGTGGCTGATGGAACCAACATGCTGGCAGATTCGGTGGTTGGCAGAGCAGTCAACAAGATGCTTGCTGGCGTGAATGCTTAAGTACTTTGAAGCAACCAAGGGGAGCCAGAGTGCTCCCCTTTTTTCTTGATGATGGGTTAGAACCATGGGTCTGTTTTCCAGCAAAATCTCAATCAAGGTTTCTACCTCGGTGTCCCGTGTCATCGAGGACAAGCTGATTCCAGAATCCCCCAAGGTAGGGTTGATCAAAGGCATCATGAATGGGGGTGATCAGATTGTTGAGCACGTCCTGGAAGAGTTGAGTTCCAACATCTCCATCAAGGCGGAACGTATGTACCGCTATGGTGAGAAGAAGTACATCTGGGGTCTGCCCAACAGCACGATTACATCGAATGCACAGGGGATGGATATTGCCCTGGGGGTACTGCGTAACCTGCAGAATGAACCAATCACCGTGCAGTACAACAACTACGGCCCGTTCAACAACATGCACTATGCGTGGCAACGCCTGGTTGATCAGTACGGCTATGATGCATCCACCAATGAGATTGTTGGGCTGAGTGGCCAAAAGGGGGCCAAGGTCTATCTGAACGATATGATCGTTGTCTTCCCTGAAGCCATGATGGCTACGCTGAAGCCAGTTGCCTTGGAGCAATGGGGCACACCCCCCAATTCAGGTTACACCCCGCTGCGTCCGATCAGTAGTTCCCTGATCTCCCTGAGTAAGCCAACCCCTGCTCAATCGAGTGCGGTGGCTCTGACTGAACAGGTGCATGTGATCTATGTCTGGGCTGAACCCAATGTGATCACGGTCAATGGCACATCTGTTGTCATCTACAAGAACAGGGAAGAGAGCATGATCTTTGAAGTACCTGCAGTAGAAGCGGGTGCTGGGTATTTTCAGGCCAAGTATTACTACGAAACCTTTTTGGGCAAGGTAACGGATGAATGGGGTACCGAAGTCGATACCTATAAAAGAACCACCAAGTATTTCACCTACCGTGAAAACGAGGGTACTTACCCCGAGCTTGATGACGTGTTCAAGGATGCCTACGCAGATCTGGGAAGCTTCTTCCCTTTTGTGTATTTCCGTTATGGGAGAACTTCCCAATCAACCGACCACAACTGGCCACAGTACAAATCCACGAAGAAGTTGTTGAAGTATCTCAACATGGATTACGCCAGTGTTAGTGACGCGATCAATGAGAACCCGGATATCCAGAATGTAGAGCAAGCCATGATGATCATGGCTGTTCCTGCTGAAACCACAAACATCAGGGAACAGCGGTATCTGTTCGAGTTCTTTCGTCGGTTTTACATAGATTCCGGTGGATCAACCAAACCGTTATCGCAGCTTATCTCAGACATTCAGAGTATCAAGAATGGCATCCTGAGCATGACAGCTGCTGGTACAACCAACAAACCTGCACTGGGTATCATCATTCAGGACAAGCTGTTCAAGATGGCCCTGGGTATGGATGGTGTCTATCGTGTTCGTAAACCTGGCTCGATCGGGCATGTTGGGTTTTACAACAGCAGCAAAGAGACGAAGGATGTGGCCTACACCCTGACCTACCTCAATGAGAGCCTGGTCGAGACTACAGCGGAATTAACGATTCCAGTGGTGTTTCACTACTACCGCAAGCAGATTACTGAGCACCTGTACGAAGAACTCCAGGTGGTCAATCTGGAGATGCTTTACTACATCTTCGAGGAATACACAGGAACAGCGGATACGATCATGATTCCGCTGGATCATTCAATTACCAAGTTCTACAGTAATCGCTCAAGAGAGGAACTCTATTCCCGATCGCTTCATTATGTATTCAATTCCAAAGTTGAAATAGCAACCAAATGGTACCAACAAGGCTGGTTCAAAACAGTGTTGATTATCGTCGCCATTGTCATCACCGTTATTTCCATGGGGGGTGCCAGCGGTATTGCTGCTTCTCTAGCCACACTGGCTTCCATGACTGCAATGGAAATTGTAGTTGCTGCACTCATCATGGCCATAGAGATGATTGTCATGCGCTATGCCTTGAAGTTGTTCGTCAAGATGGTGGGTGTTGAATTCGCCATCATCATTGCACTGGTGGCAGCAGCCTTCGGGATAGTCGATGGATTAACTGGTGGTGGCTTGGTAGGCGCACCCTTTGCAAGTACATTGTTGAAGTTATCAACCGGCCTGATCAATTCAGTCGGGGATGCTTTTGCTGAAAAGATGTTGGGTCTTCAAAAGGAAGCTGATCTATTTGGTTTAGAGATGGTGCAGAAGGAAGATGCACTTAAGGAAGCCAATAAGCTATTAGAAGGTAATAACCTGATGAGTCCATGGATTATATTTGGAGAATCACCATCAGACTATTACAATAGGACAATACATTCCGGTAATATTGGGACATATTCAATCGAGGCGATTTCATCGTATGTTGATAATGCACTTACACTACCTACATTGACTGAAACACTTGAAGGATTCTAAATATGAGTTCCTACTTTAATCCCAACTCCCTAAACTTCGGGTACTCTCCGATGGTTAATAGCGGATATGGCGGAGCAGCAGATTTTACAGATATCGCACAATCACAGGCCAGTAACTTTATGGGTGCTAACCCTGGAGCTGGTGCCGGAGGTGGTGGCGGATTCTTGGATAGTCTTAGTAATTGGTGGAGTGGTGGTAAAGACGCCAATGGGATGACTACCAATGGTGCAGGTGGGTCTATCCTGGGTATTGCACAAGGACTGGGTAATGCCTACATGGGTATGCAGCAGTTCGGCCTGGCCAAGAAGGCACTGAAGCAGAGCAAGGAACAGTTCGAAAAGAACTATGCTGCTCAGCGACAAACCACTAATGCCACGCTGGAAGATCGTCAGCGTGCCCGAGTAGCATCCAATGCGGGTGCCTATGAGTCGGTTGGCTCTTACATGCAAAAGAATGGAATCGCATAATGGCTGCTCCTATCACTTGGCGTACCATCGAAAGCAACCCTATCGGTGAAATTAGTCGTGCCATGACCTCTGGACAGGCTGGTATCAATCTTGGTTTCGACAGCTTCCAGAAGATTCTCGATCGCCAGCAGGCAACCGACAACGCGAACTGGAACCAGGCGAAAACCAACCAAACCAACAACTTCATGAATGAAGTAGCAGGTATTCAAACACCTGAAGAACTGGCTGCTGCTGAGGGTCGTCTACGCCAGTCGCTTGTAGGGAATGCTCAGATCGACCAGCAAGCTGCCCGTCAGGCATTGGGCGCTCGTCTTGGCCAGTTGCAAGAACGCACGTTGGCCAACCAGAAGTTTGGTGATACCCAGCTTGATCGTGAGCAAGCAGGGATCAAGGATCAGCATGCTGCCCTTGTTGCCCAAGGTCGTCATGATGAAGCCAATGCCCTTCTGGAAAACAACGTCCTACGTAATGAAGGTGCAATGTACAAGAGTGGTGCTGAAGCCAAACGTGCATCAATACTTCAAGAGCGTGCTGACACAACCTACAATCGTGGTGAAGAGTTGGCCAAAATCACTCACCCTGAAGCAGTTCGTGCAGCGGGTGATGAAGCACAATCTGGTGCTCTACTTAGGTTGGCGTCTGCAGCCCAGCAATCGTGGGCACAGGAATCAAACAAACGCAGTATCGAAGTTGGCGACATTGCCCGTGGTCTGAAGCTTCCAGTGACTGTTTCTGGCCATCCGATGCTCAGCGAGATGGCTGATGACAGCAAGGCAAAGCTCTTTGCTGAAATGAAAGCCAAGGGTATTGCCAATCCTGAAACCTACCTCAAGGGTGATACTGGAACTGCCGACAAATTCTATGATGGTCTGGTTGCATCTGGGAAGTTCTCTCCTGAGATTCTTGCCAAGAACAAAGCAGCCATTCGTGCTGGCTTTGATCCTTCAGTTGCTTCTGGTGCTGTAGGTGTTGAAGCTGCAGACAAGGCTCTCGCTGCTGCGCGTACCAAGGTTTCCTTTGATGAGAAGGACGCTACCAACTGGTACGCCCCAGGTAGTCCTGATGCTAATAAGGGATATGAGCAGTTGTCTGCTGAAGTCCCTAAACTTATCAATAGTACCAGCGGTTTGGGTACTGAAGAAGACGTGGCCGACTTACAGAAGTTCATTCATGAGATGGCTACGAAGGGTATTGAAACGGAACCAGGCTCTGGAAAGTTCGTTACCCCTTCCGTGAATGACATGCGTAATGCCATTCGAACTGCAGAGGGTGGATGGTTCAAGGACAGTACCAGAGCCAGTAATGCTCGAGATATTATCCGTAACAATATGAAAGACCCTGAAGTGGTCAAGAAAATCAAAGAGGGTCAGGATAGTACTGAATATCGATTCAAGCAAAAAGTAAAAGCAGAAATCGGTTCAAAGTAATCAGAAACAGGCGATAATCTAGGGAGGGGAGATAATCCCCTCCCTTTTTATTGTCTGCGATAACCAGAGAGAACTACATGCCTGAAGTCACCGATTATTTCAACAGCCGCCTGAATGAAGAAATTGCCAGAAACGAGCAGTTGGGTATCTCAAGTAAATACGATGAAGTCATGGCAGCGTCTGCTGAAAAAACTGCCCACCTGGCAAAGTTGCACGCTGAGCGTGTCGCAGCACGGGAACGAAACAAGGGTTCCTTGGTTACCCAATGGGGGCTTGATCCTGAATCTCTGGCAGGACGTGCAACCAATCTGGGTGCATCCGTAGTCGCAGGTACTTCGAACAACGTCATTGGCAAGCTGGCTACATTGCCTATCGATGCGATGTCCGTAATCCAAACCATGGGGTTGGATGAAGGTGATGTCCAGGCATACAACAACTATGCCCAAGGTAAAGCCACCGATGCAGACATGGCTCGCCTGAATGCTCCAAGGGCTGGCATGTCTGAAGACAACCTGTCCGTGTTGCAACAGATCACCCGATCGGTGGATCTCCGGGATTACAGTCGTCGTATTACCGAGAACATGGACATTGGTAGTCTGGTTCACCAAGGTGCTCGAGATGACCTCCATCAATCTCTGGACAACAGCAATACCAAGGCAGGACTTGAACAAGTCGCTGCTGGTTGGGAAGGACTGAAGACAGGTAACGGCGGTAAGGAATACGTTGATCTGGCTCAAGGTGTTGGCTCGCTGACCTGGGAAGCAATGAAGGCTGCTGCCAGTAATCCCCAAGCTGCTGCTGAATACATTGCCGAGAATGCTCCCCAGCTGGCAGTGGGTGCAATCGCCAAGATCGGCGGTACGGTACTGGCTGGAACCAATCTGGGCTATGGACTTGATCTATATCAAGCTGGCTTGGACAAGTACGCCAAAGAGAATGAGGGTGCATTCCCTCCGGAAGATGTTCGTCAAAGCATGGCAGCACACGCAGCGGCAGCAACGGCTGCTGAACATGTGGGTGACAAGGCAGGCTTGGCATTGGCCAAGGCAGCGGGTACTACCACCAAGGAAGCAGCCAAGACCTCTTTCAAGGAAGCCCTGCTCAATACCGGCAAGGCAGTTACCGGTGGTACTGCATCAGAAGCAGCAACCGAAGGCTTCCAGACCTACGCTGAAGGCGAAGCCAACCTCAAGCCAGCGACTACACAACAGATATACGAAGGTGCAACCATCGGTGGTATCGCAGGTGGTGGCATGTCTGGTGGTGCCCGTGGTGTAGCTGAAGCACTCCAAGCCACACCGGAATGGGCAGACTTCAAGGCTGCAGAAGTCACGAAGGAAGTCGACCAAGCCAAGGCAACCAAGGCCAACGATATCTCTGGCTACGAGAATGATCCGATCAAGCAGATCCAGATATTGCATGGTCATGCCAATCTCGAGACTACGACTCCTGAAGTGAAGGCTTCGAATGAAGCCAAGATCAACGAGATCGTGACCAAGATGGAAGAGGAACGTGCTGCCATCTATGACACGACTGACGCAGGGAAGCAAGCAGCCCTTGCTGAAGTGGATTCATGGACACCCGAGAAGCAGGCCTTGAACCAAGACTATGTGGATATGGTTCGTGAGGATGCTGTGGCTCCTGCCATGGATGCTGGTTCTGCCAAGAAGCTCGATGCTCAGGTAGCACGTTTGGATCGCAGGTTGGATCTCGCACGCAAGCTGCGTGATGACCTGGTTCAAACCCAAACTGCAGAGATCGATCTGGATGCACAGGTTGCCGTGCTCAACACGCCGATCGATACTGCTGATGCAACCACTGTCGAGGCTCACAAGAACGCTGCCAGTAAGGTTATGACCCTGGCGATGGCAGCACCCCACCAGGTTGATCCTGAAGTCGCAGCACAGATCGCTGGCAACAGCGCCAATGGCCTTACGGATAACCAGCGTACCTTCCTGACTGCCTTCTCTGCATCCCGTATTGCCGAGAACCGTCTGAAGGGTACGAGCAAGGTTGGGGATGAAATCCTCTATGGCAACCAAGCCAAGAATCAACTGGGTATCGCCCAGTACCGTCAGAAGATTGCAGCTGCTGTGCAGTCGGGTAATACCAAGGAAACTGGCCGACTGATGGCTATGCTGAAAGGCTGGGTGGATACCCAAGTCTCTAAGGCCAATCTGTTTGATGAAGCCTACAACGAAGTCAAGGGTACTGGGAATTCGATCCAGATCATTCCACAGAATGGAAAATGGATCCGTGTAGCCCAGCCCATGCCACAGAAGAAACTGGAGAGTCTTGGTGGTCTAACGGTTGCTGCCAACTCTCCGAAGCTGAATGCGAACATTCAGTCGGGTAAAGCGGCATTGGAAAGTGCAATCACGGAGATGAACGCACTGGTGGGAATCAATTCGCCTACTCAGGTTACCTCCGGTAACACTGTGACTAAGACTACAGCAGTCTCTAGTCCTACTCCAGTTGAGTCAGCTAAGACAGCTGAAGGTCAACTGCAGTCTAAAGTGGACAGTACCGTAGACACCGTAGAAGCGTCAACGACGCCTGCTACTGTTGAGTCTGATGCGGATATCAGTAACCGTGAAGCTGAGGAAGAACGGATTGCAATTCAGCTGGAGTCTGCTGCTTATGATGCACTGCAGAGCAATACTCCAGAAGAGATTCTTGCAATATTGAGCAATGAAGTTGAACTCACAATTGAGGAAGTAACCAATGTCGAATCCGATTCAACGAATGAAAGCCGCACTGCTGAAGCTACCGAAAGCATCAAGGAAGAAAGCACTGAAGAACGCACTACAGATGGCCCTGTTGAAGCAGGAGAAGGAACTGCTGGACTCGCAGAAACCGAAGGATCTCCCGCAGGGAAGCTGAGCGTCTTCGACCAGGCTCAGGACTGGGCAGGTGAGCAGTTAAGCAACGTCTTCCAGAAACTCAATCTGGTGGCTGAGTTCGTCACCCAGAAGGTAGGCAAGGACACTGACAAAACGCAGCGTCCTCTGGTTGCGGTCAAGGATTTCCTGTCGGCATGGAACAAGGATGCAGGCCTAGCCCGGATCTTTGCTGGGGTAGATGTGCTGTCTGATAACCAGGTTACAGCCCTGCAGCACTTCAAGAGTACAGCCAATCAATGGATGGGTACCCTCCAGAAAAACCTGATCGATGGTTACTTTAATCAGAAAGAGGGTAAGGTCAAGCCCAATCCTGATTTCCGTTACACTGATCCAGTCCAGTTCCTTCTGCAACAGATCGAGGGTAAGACTGATCTGGATGAGAACGTCAAGTTGGCCATCATTCAAGCAGCGTATTCATGGGTAGCTGAAAATGGCTACAGTTCTGCCTTCAGTACCCGTGAGGATGTGAAGGCGATGTTTGCAGTGCAGGAACACGAACAGATCACCAACGAGTTCTATGCCCTGGTTTCCGATCTTGGTATCAACGAGCAGCACTTGGCCAATGCCATGGGTCAAAAGGTAATTCAGGCACTTGGCTTGAAAGCCAAGAAGAATGCTCCCCAGAATCTGATGGCACAGCTTGCTGCCTCGCTGGGTACCCATGCGATGAAGATACTGGTGGATGAAAAGATCATCGAGCGTTCGACAGTGACCGGTGTCCAGATGCAGGAAGGGCTTCCTGAGCGTATGGGTAAGACAGTCGATCCTCGCGCTGAGATGGGGCTGATGCGCCTCACCCGTAACGATGATCTGTCTTTGGCTGAGAAGGGTAATGAACTCGCCAAAGCTAACAAGGGTAGCCAGAGCATCCTGTCGAAACTGTTCGGTGTTGAGTCCGACCTGATTGCTCCCAACTGGGAAGCACGCAGCCCGACGCAGACGAGGATCCGCAATACCCTCCAAGGTATTCCGAAGATCCTCAAGAAGTACATGAAGCATGAAGACTCCGTGCCGAACCAAGTACGCCAGGATACCTGGAGCTTGTTCCAGAGTATGGATGAAGCAGTGGTGCTGGATATTATCGGGTACGAAGACTTTGATGAAGCTACTACCCACGTCAGTAACGCCAAGGGTCTGAAAGCCAAGAATGAAGGATTGAAGCGTGAACTTGAACGGGTTCGTGACTACTTCCAAGAGCTGGTGGATACCAGTCCCTTGAAGCTCAGCCAGCCATTGTTCTTCATTCACAATGTCTGGAAGAACCAGCGTGTTGGTATCGAAACCAATATGGTCAATCCACAGACGAGCAAGCTGCACCGTGGCCTGCTATACCGTCCTGAGTGGGAGACTGAAGTTTCGAGCAAAGATGACACCATGATGGAAAACTTCCGTCTGCGGGTTATGGAAGGTCTTGGTATCAAGACGGACAAGCAGAGCAACGAAACATCATTGGATGATTTCGATCGGATGACCGATCCTAACTCCACCGATGATAATGTGGTGGCTATCCGTGAAGCTGTTCAGGCAATCCAGGATTCCTGGGATCCGAAGACAGGTACCTGGCCAGAAGGTCAGATCCCTGTCGAATACCAGGAAGCTATTCGTGCAGGTGTGAAAGCTGGTGGTGAGAAGATGCACTCACTGGATGCCCTGATTGCTCTGGCTCAATATGAATCCGCCAAAGCCACAGGTGCTGAGTTCAAGTTCACTGTGCGGATGATGGGTGAGATCGACGGTGTTACCAATGGCCCGATGCTTTCACATCTGCTGCTCGGTGCTGCTGGTTCGGTCAAAGGTCTTTTCAGCCTACTGAACAAGGGTGGTTTCTTCTCACTGACGGATAACCAGACCAACTACAACCTGTGGCGTGATCCGGCCAATAAGCTGAATCACCGTGACCTTTATGAAACAACCATCGGCCATGTCATGGATATCGTCAATGCAGCTGGAAAGGAATCCCCAGAACTGAAGCGGATTCAAGATGCTGTCTGGGCAATCACCGGGCGTCTCGATAAAGACAATGGGAGTATCCGCAAAGAAGGCCGCAACATCATCAAGAAGCCCTTGACTGCCATGGTGTTCGGCTCTGCTGTCGATGGCGCAATCGATAGCATGTTCGATGCTTTTGTTGAAAGCACCTATGCTGGATTCGAGAAGTTGGCCAAGGCCAACCCCGAAGAACGGGAAATGGCCCGCCGTGTTTACCTAACCAAAGTCAGTAGGCTGTTGACCAGTTATGGTGCTGAAGCCCTCCCCAATGCATCGGTGGAAGACCTCCTCAAGTACTCCTTGACTAAGCCCCAGATGGGCGCGTTACGCGCAGCGTTCGACGCGACCATTGGGGATGCGGTCAAGGAGACAATGAAAACTCACTTCTCCGAGTTCATGGATGTTCGTAGCCGTATCAACAATACGGCACAAGCTTCCTTCGCCCTCTATGATGCGGTGTACCAAAGCATCAAGGGTGAGTTCATCAAGGAACTTGAAGCCAAGGGTGATATCTTTTCTCGCAAGCTGGATGGGCAGGGAGTTGCCCAAATTGACCTGACCGCAGAGCAGGAGCAGGCACTGCAGGAACGAATCAAGGCGATCAACCCAGTAGTGAATACGCTCATGTCCCAGCGTTCCGGTGGTGATCTTAAGACTGGTTTGCATGTTTCGAAGTCGTCCCGTAAGTTCAGCACCCAAGCGGCTTACCAGACCTCGGTAAAGTTTGCCAACAAGCTGCTACAACGCTCGGGCAAAGCAATCCATTCCCTCTCTATCGCAGCCTACGAGCAAGCGATGGTGGCACCTGGAGTAGCTATCCTGCCGATGATGATCCACTCGCTGGATTCTGCAATCTCGCACATGGCGTTGATGAATACTCAGGTATTGAACGTCCATGATGCCCATGGTTCGGGACTCAAGCATTTCACCCGTACCGCGCAGAACTTGAACCAAGCAACCTGGAAGGCAGTGCTCGAGTATTCCCCGACTGCGGAGATGCGTGAAGCCTGGTTCCGTACCGTGATGGGTTTGGATCAGATGCTGCAGTCAGGAGAATCCGTAGAAGCCATGGTGCCTGCACTTCGTCTGGCAATGGTAGAGCTAGCTCGGAAGCATAGTGACTCCAAGAAGCCCTTGCCTCTCAACAAGGTACTGGCCACGATCAGCGACCAGATGACACAGGCTGCGTATGACGCAGACAGTACTCGTCTGGCTGCACTCGCACAGATGGCAGTGGTTGACCAATACGCCCTTCAAGGTGGACAGTACGAAGTTACCGAAGCCGATCGGGCAGAAGCAGCCCAGAAACTGAGCGAACTGTCTTCCCTCATCGATCCCAAAGTACTTGATGCGATTGCTCGTATCAACTCCGCGATGGAGAAGGTAAAGGATCAACCGAAAGCTGCACCAGTGGCAGTCCAGCCGATGGAAGAAGTGGATATCTCGCCTTCTACTCAACAGACCCCTTGGGGTGCTGTAGGCCCATCGAGCACAGCCAGCGATTCCGACATTGTTGAAGCATTCCGCAAGAAGCCAACCATGTCAGCAGTCGAAGCCCTTCGTCTGGCCTATGCCAGCCTGAAGAAGAGTGACAATGCTCGGATGGTGGAGTTCTACAAGCGTCTGGTAACCCAGATGGCCAAGGTTGCACCGGCCTCACTGACTGTCACCATGATCACGCCGGATACCAATCCGGAAAGTGTCAGGCTTGATGATGACGGTGAACACATCCAAGATGCGATGGGCTGGTATGTCAGTACCGAAGAAGGCCACAGCTATGTGCTCAGTCCTGAGTTTGCTGACTCTGGTTTGAATGGTGAGTTGCTGATCCATGAAGTACTCCACGGTATCCTGGCTAAGATCATGCAAGCTTCGCTGGAGAATGATCCCGATATCGATCCGGCTGTTCATGCCTTGGTCAAGGAACTTGAAGATCTACGCAAACTGGCTGAAGGGTATGTCAAGGTCAAGATCGACAAGAAAGACCAACATAAATACAAAGAAGCTCTGGCCAATGTACATGAGTTCGTTTCCTATGGTATGTCCAACACGGACTTCCAACGCAACGTACTGAACAAGATCTCCTTTGCTTCGAAGACCAAGGGCAATCGTCTAGTCGATGGTATGCAGGCATTCATCTCGCTTGTCACTGGCATCATCTTCCGTGGTTCAAGCAAGAGCCAACAGGCGATCATGGAAAATGGTATGTCCGTGCTGATCCAGAATGTCGCTGGCTTGATGGAAAGCACCAACAAACCAGAAGGCAAGACCACCACGCACCGCATGGCGGTCAGCCCACGCGACTACACTACCCAATCGCTGTACGATGCGCTACGGCCTGCTCAATCCAACCTGACTCCGAGTTTTGATGGGCATCTGCGTGAGATGCTGGGCAACATCGTAGAGAAGATCCATGGCCCGTTCGGCTCTCTGATGGCAACACGGATGGAGAATCAGATCGTGGCTCCTTCCTTGGTGTGGGATAAAGCAAAGACGGATAACGTCGTACCCTTTGCCACTGCTGCGATGCAGGCAGGTTTCCAGATCTCTGACCAGGAAGCTTTCGCTGCCGAGCAAGTCATGGTGACGGTATCGGCTGCACTGGATAGTAAGGATGCACCTTCCACCAGTTCCTACAAGGAATTGGCCAAGCTGTACCGTGAAATGCGGGATACGCTGGCCAAGGATGGTTCGGACTTCAATACCGGCAACCCTGCACAAGACCAAGCCCTGTACGACTTCATCTTCAAGATGGATACAGGGGCGAACGGAAAGACCGACCACCTTGCGCGATTTGCCACGTTAGGCCTTACCAATCAAGCATTTAACAAAGTGTTGGATCGGTCGACCAGTCTCAATACTTCCACCGGTACCAAGAGTCTGTCTGATCGCTTGACCAACTGGCTGACCAAAGTACTGGACTGGCTGACTACCCGTGTCACCCATACCTACGCTGGGCAGGATGCAGATGAGAAGCTGGCCAACCTGGTTGAGAACCTGGTCAAGATTGAAGTACAAACCAGAGAGCGTCTTGTAGCAGATCAAGGTGGCCCGATCAGTTACATTGAAGACAAGATCTCCGATGTAGCGAATAAGGCCAAGGACCAGATTGGTAAAGCAGCCCAGTCGAACCTGGTTCGTGGGTCAAGCAATACCTTCGTCAAGTTTGCCGGGAACATAGTGAGTACGGTTGCTCAAGGCCGTGTGGATGAACTGATGAATATCCTCGAGGACTTCCGCAACAAGAACTGGAATGAGCATCTGGGTGTGACTGCTGGCTTGGTTAATGAAATCCGTGGTGCTCGTCCTTCAAACCAGATCTTCCACGCGATGCTGCGTGCCTCCAAGCATTTGGAGAATCTGCGTAAGCATCTGATCACCCAGACCGGCAAGGCAGTCCTTGAAAGCTTCGCCAACAAGGGTGAGGGCATGACCAAGGAAGAGAAGGATGCCATTTCTACAGTCTTTATGCGTACCGATGCAGCTTCCCTGATCGATAGCCTGGGTGTCAGTGGTATCAGCCGAGTCCTGAATTCCAAGTCAGCCTTGGCCTCCGAGATCGCTATACTCGAAACCCAGCTGAATGCGTATAACGGGTTCAAGGATTTCTTCATCAAGGAATCCAAGGTGCTCGGTTACTACCTGGCAACTGGTAAGGTAAAGGGGCACTTCATGTTGAAGAACGCCCGTAACATCGCCAGGGCAGAAGGAACCAATCGTAGGGGTGAACTCACCGAAGCCGAATACACGGCAGCGACGGAGATCATTGATCAGCTGGTTTCGCTTTACGCTCTGAGCTACGTGCCTACCAAGCACGCTGTGGAAGCTCGCAATGTACTCAAGCGTGAGATGGCCCGTGGTACAGATAACGGCATCGAAATGCTACTGAAGTCCCATCGTCAGTTGCAACAGCAATCCAAGGAACGTCTGTTCGGTGACAACGGTATCCTGATGATGAAGGGCTACACCCCTGAAATCTACGATCCGCACCGTGAAATCGTGGTGGCTTCGAAGTATCGCAAGCAGGAAATGGAAGATCTCGGGTATATCGCAGATGCAGAAGTTGCAGCCGATCCCAATGATCCAGATCAATCTCCTCGCCAGCTGTACCTGCTGAAGCATGGTGGCCTGCGTTCGCGCCTGACTGGCATCTTCTCCTACACCGGTCAGCGTGCCAAGGGATCCAGGGCAGCAACGGATGAAGTGACCGATCTGGGTGAGTGGAAAGCCAACCGTGATGACCTGAAGGTGATGAATGGTCGCAAGCAGAAAGAGGTTGCCAACCTGTTCAAGCCGGATCCGAACTTTGATCCATCCAAGGATGGCCCGATCTATGCTGCTCCGGTGCTTACCGAACAAGGCAATGTCACGGATTACCACTACCTGATGCAGCACGAAACAATGGATGGCCTGCTCCTGCGGGACAACCGTTTCGACAAGCTTATGGGTACCTTGGCAGGTAGCATCTTCGACAAGGAAGCATCGAAGGAACAGAACCGCAAAGCTGTCCAGGCTTTGAAGGAACAGTACGACCTGGAGTATTCCACCAAGGCAGACTCCTATATCGAAGTCAGTGACACCAGTTCTGATGCTGAAGCCAGAGAGATCTACCGGTTGCTTCCTGGCAATACCAAGAAAGCCATCAAGGATATCTGGGGCAACAAGCCGATGAAGGTGCGTGTGGATCTGCTGGATCTCAACTTCGGGTACCGCAAGTCGAGCATCTCTTCGGTGTTCGAGAAGGATCCGCAGACCTGGGGCTACGTGGATAAGGCCTTCGTGGATATGACTACCTTCCTGTTCAAGAAGAAGGCATCGCTGTACGTTCGCAGGACTGAGGATGTGTTCCAGGAAATCGTCCGTGAAACCAAGGATATCCTGGTGGTCAAGACGGGCCTCACACTGCTTGGGAACGTCTCCAGTAACTTTACGCTGCTGGGTTGGTATGGTGTTCCCCTGAAGGATCAGGTACATCACCACAAGGTTGCCCTGCGTGGTGCGATGCAGTATCGCAAGGATACGGATGCTCTGACTCAACTGACGCTGAAGCTGGCATCGAATTATGTGGGTACCAATCGTGCTGAGATGGAACGTGAGGTGGTGCGTTTGAAGGGGGAGTTGGCGCGTAACCCAGTGAGGGAATTGATCGAGGCAGGAATGATGCCGACCATTGTTGAGGATGTAGCGGTCGATGATGACCTTTACTCCTACAAGAGCGCGTTGGTCGAGAAGACCAATAAGTTCACCAAGAAGCTGAATCCTGGTGTGGTTGCTGCGGGTAAAGTGCTCTACATGGGCAAGGATACGAAGATGTATCAAGCTCTGAGCTACGGTACCCAGATCAGTGACTTCCTGGCCAAGTACACGCTGTATCAATATTTGACGACCCGTAAGAAGGATCCGTTGAGCCATGAAGAGGCAATCCAGAAAGCATCTGATGCTTTCGTGAACTACGACATTCCCTCACATCGCACAGTGCAGTACCTGAATGATATGGGTATTGTCTGGTTCACGAAGTATTACTTACGGATCCAGAAGGTCATTGCCCATCTGTACAAGGAAAACCCTGGACGTGCGTTGATGCTGTTGTCACTGAGTCACTTCTTCTCAGGTATTCCTACCTTGATGGACTCTTCGTTCATTCATAAGATGCACAATCCGTTCAGTATCGGGGCATTCAAATACCCCTCAGTGCTGGATGAACTGGCAACAGTGAAACTGGGAATGAGTCCGTTCAACTGATGAAACAAAGAAAGAAATGCCCCTTGATTGGGGCATTTGTTTTTGTGTCTCGGCAGGTGCTATTTCTCAAATAGCTCCATGATCGCTGCTGCAACCAGGAGAACAATGAAGGCTCCGATTGCTAGTACGCCAAGTACCCACCCGAAGGTGGATACAATGACGACTATGGTTCCGACCACCGCGAGTCCCAAGATGGATGCCAGGATAGATCCTATCCATTTCAAGACAGTCACGGTACGCCTACGCGAACAGGCTAGTGGTCGTGACGCTAACTTCAGCGCCTTCAACGGCAACTGACGGCAGCGGTTCGGAGACTCTTTCCACCACTACTTCCGGCACCGGCTCCATCTGCTCAGCTTGGGCAGCTTCCTTGTCCATAGCATACTGCTCGGACATGCTCACGCGATTGAGGGGGCCGCTGGGGATAGCGTCGAAGAAGTTCGGATCTTCATCGATGTTGACTTCCGCCGACAGGCCAGCTGCCTTACGTCCTGCCGTGAAGGCGAGCGTGACGATGCGGCCATAGAGGCTGATTCCCTTGTCGCTGATGTAATTCTTCAGAGCCTGTTCAATTTCGGACTGGTTGAGATTGATTTGCATAAAACTTCCTTTCAGTTTCGTTGCATGAATGGCAACATTTGTTGGAACGAGTTGCAGGTGAACCCTGCGTAGATTGCTGCAGTGGCATCCGCCATGTGCTCTGCTTTCGCTTCACTTACCATGGTGAAACCTTTCTGCTGATACGTTGGCCAGTTGGCTTCCGGATGTTTCTCCATTGCCCACTTGATCATGTCTTGCTTGGTCGCATTCTTGTAGCCTGGGCCAGCAATCTTGACTTCGGTAGGAGTCACTTCGAAGAATGGGATCCCGGAAGCACGGAGTGCTCCCAGGACGCCTACACAGATGCCGTAGGAGGCCATTGCCCTTGCGGACTGACTACCTACCGGAACTTCCACGAAGATCGCCTGTGCGCCTTCTGCTGCATCCAGAGCTGCCTTGCAAAGCTGTTTGGCAGACTCGAGATCCAGACTGTTCTGGCGTACTTGCTTTCCAGTAGGAAGAACCGGAGTAATCACACTGACCTCCTCGATGTGCAACTGGGGAGATGTGCCGGGATACAGCACACCTTTTGAGATCCCCCAGTTACGCAAACTTGGATCCATGCCGATGATCCGGATACCCTTAATTGGGCTGGGATTCATCGGGTTCTGGAGTACTGGCAAAGGGCAGCACGCCGAAGTAGTTCATGGCGACATTCAGGCCGAGCTTGTAGCCCTTCTGGATATCACCTTCCATCTTGAATGGTGGCTCATCTTCGATCACGACTTCCATACCGGTAGGTACTTCCATCATGTGACGAATGGTTGCCATGGCATTGGAGTGCCATTCCATCATCAAGTGGGCGAACTGATCGGTGGTTTCGATCATGAACGCACCAGTGGATACTTCTTCGACTGCTGCTTCTTGGGTTTCAGGAGCTTCGTTCACTTGGTTTCCTTGAGTTGTTGGTACAAGCGGTAACCTTCCAGTTCCCAGAGACGCTTCCTGGCTTTGGCTTTCGTGTTGTCCAGAGCAATCTGATAACCCAGATAGGCATCAAAGTTTTCCGGTGACACACAAGCACTGTGGCCAGAAGCCAGATAGAACTGGCCATCCAGGTACGCATAAACGTGCGTGGATGTAGTGCCAAACGGCTGAAAACTGGTGAAGCTGACACGCTCCATCAGTGCTTCGATATCTCCCGCAGTGATGCGTGGTGCGGTCAGACCCTTGGCTTCGATTTCCTGCTCGACTGCTTGATCGTCCATTTGATTCCTTGGTTGGTTGATAAAACGGGTGGGGCAACCGGTGCTTATCTCCGGTTTGATACTAGGGAGGAGGAGCAAAACCCCAGTCCACTGAGCGTGTGACTACACCCCATTGATCGTTGTCGGTCTTTCCCGACTGTCAGGCCCAACGTCACCAGACGTTCCCTACATTGCTGTAGCCTAGATTCGAACTAGGTTTCTATTGGTCACCAGACCTCGGCCAGCGAAGGGATTCGAACCCTCTGTTCGGGTGGGATGGCCAGTCTCAACTCTGGCACGGTGAGTACGCTCGACACGGCCTTCGTTCCGTTCCGTATTCATCCCATTGACTGCTTAGCCGAAGAGGCTGGTGGTCGGCTTCTTGGCAGCACCCGGTGCACCACCCAGCTTCGGCACACCTGCCAGGCCAGCTGCGGCACCCTTGGCACGGTCACGGACCTTGCCTGCCCACTTGGATTCCCAGCTGTCGATGAAGACTGCTTCTTCAGCCTGAGCACGGATCTCGGCAGTGGTCATGCGATCCTTGGCACGGAAGAACTTGTCCAGCTCGTTTTCCTCACGGGTTTCACCCGTGGCTTCGTAAACGCCTGTGGTTTCGTTCTTCTTGGTCTTGTCGACCGTCTGCTTGATGATCCCGGCAATGATTTCCTTGCCCAGCAGATCCATCACCATGTCAACCTTGGTCGGTACTTCGGCCTTGGCTTCCGGAGAGTAGAGGTTGATAACCTTCTGCTCGGTGTCCATGGAAGCGATTTCCTTGCCCGCTGCCAGGAGGCTGAGCGAGTTGGCCAGAAGGAATCCAGGCAGATACTGCTTGGCACCGTTCTTGTCTTCGTAATAGTTCTTGGCACCCTTGGCAGTACCCGAGGTCATCCAGAGCGTCTGACGGATATCCTTGCCGCTTTCGGTCTTGAGGGTCAGCGCCAGACCCATGGCACCACCCTGGGACTTGATGATGTGAGCCAGCGAGATGGTGGCGTTGTAGATGCCGGAATCAACCGGACCACCACCACCAATGACATCCTTTTCATCAGCGATGGAAGAATCGGTGGCGAGATTTGCGAGTAGAGACATATTGTGTTTCCTTTACAGTTGGTTGGTTTGATGCGGTTGGTTTGTTTGGTTGTCAGTTACTCGTAGTACTCACGGAGTCTGTTGAGAACCAGTTGCAGATTGTTATCAATGAAGGTTTCCTTCGTATCGAACAACCCAAGTGGCCCACGCAGACGTTCATTCACTGTCTCCTTCGTGAGCTTGGTCTGGAATACGTATTTGAATCCCAGTGCTTCCTCTTCAGGCGTAATGGTCAGCATTGCTGAACCATAATCCTTCAGAGCCTTCAAGGCAACCTTCTTCGAAGCAATGACAACCGTGAAGTACGATTCGATACCATTGTTCTTGAGGGATCCCTTTACAGGTATTTTGGTTTCCATCAGCATCTCAGACTCATTCAGAGTATCTGCGGTGTGTGCCGTGAAAATCACATTCTTGGTAGACTTGGCTACGTGCTGCTGCATCAGCGTCTTGAAGTACTGGGCGAACTGGCCCCAGGCTTGCATGGTGTTGGCTGAGTTGAGCACATAGAGCGACTCATACATATCGAGCAGATAGGTGAGGCTATCCACCACGATCGTATGCACTTCAGGCATTGTCTCGGCAGCATCGAATGCTTCGTTGATCTGAAGCGGATCGGTGATGACGAACTGTTTGAACTTGGCTTTGAAGGGAAGCTTCTTGCCAGACTCGCAGTTCAGATACATCACCCCTTCCGGATTCTCCAGCCCCATGAGCGAGGCTGATTTACCGGTAGCGGACTTACCTCCGAGCAATACCAGGTGATCGTTGTATTGTGTGGTCATGTGTTTCCTTTTGTTGAATTTCATCGAAGTGCCCGGATGGGCACGACTACTTTCTGGAAATGGCTTTGCCTACCGAGATCATCACCGTGGCCATGATTTCCGACTCGTCCAGCTTGTCAGGAATCTTGTCGTTGAGGCTAACTACCCTGGCTCGAACATTCTCGAAATCAAACCCTGCATCAACCAGAATCATCCCGTAGCGGAGCAGCATGTTGTTGCGATTGCCATCACCGATATTGTTGATGACCCAACGCTCCAGGTTGTCCATGGATTGCTGTGTGTTCAACAGGGATTTGCGATCCTCGTTCTTGCTGGTCTTCGGGATGAAGGGCAATGAGTCGAGTACCTCACCATCGTTGTATTCGTAATGGCCATTGTGAGACAGCCACTTTCGAGCACGCTGATTGGTACCGGTGTCCACTTCGAATGGGAGCCACTCATAGATGTTGGACATGAATTCCTTGTAGTCCTTGGCATCTAGTTGCAGCACATAGTTGATGGGCATGATGATGCGGAAGCGATTCTCCACATCGGTGTGACGCTTCGTTGTGTAGATCAGGAACTTGTATCCCTTGAGCAACAGCTTGGCGGTACTGATACTGCACCCACCATCCACATCGACCACCACCAGGTTGAACCCTGGAATGGCGTTCTCTTCGTTGCGGTACCCACCATTGAGATGGTGAGACACCCAATGCATACCGGATGCTTGAGTCAGCTTGTGCAGCTGGTCAAACGGGGCATAGTCATTGCGATAGTCGGTGGTGATATCCTGGCTGTAGGAGAGGGTCATCTTGCCCAGATCTGTTTCTTCCAGCGTCTCACCACGGATGAACTCGATCCCATCAGAGAATGTCTTCTTGATGATGATGTTATTCTTGTATCCATAGGCAATAGCCAGATTCATCATCTCTGATTTCTGTGCCACACCCCCACGGTAGAAGGGGAGATCCTCAACCATGTCAGCCTGGGTCACGTCCTTCTTGATGGCCGCGATGTACTTGGCCAGCTTCACGTAGGGACGATCACGGGACAGCATCTTCCCGAAGGCTTCACCAGATTCTTCTGCCAGCTTGATGGCATTGTAGATATGCCCTACTGTCAGTTCCGGTGAGTCATCGATGAATGCATAGGCACCCGCCAGCTTGAGCACCTTGAAGTAACGGTGAGCCATCTCGGCTTTACGCATTTCCTCATGCTCAGGTAACTTCATGGCTGCAGCTTCACAGCGCAGCTTGTACTCGATCAGCAGGATACTGGTATCTTTGGCGATGACCAGGCGACGATTGACATTGATGATATCGGCCAGGTTCTCCAGCTTGTCAGCCAGCTTGTCCAGGAAGTCGAAGTCCGTCTTGCTGGTGTTGAGGTCGTAGATCTCAGCTGCCGTCAGGTGGTTGTTCTTCGATGAGCCACGCAAGTAGCCAAAGAAGCAACGCCGTGCATAGCCAGTATCCAGCATCGAATACAGGTTGGCTTCGGTAGCTGCACCATCAAACAGTTTGCTGGGTGTGCCGAACATCATCAGGTTGGCTGGCGTCTCGCCGCGAATCTCTTCCATCCGGCCATTGTCGGAAGTGGATTTGATCAACTTGGTTTTGACCTTGCCCTTGTCGTATAGCTCAAGGAAAGTGGTCAGCACTTCGTTGTTGCCCATCAGGTTGAGGCCGATCTCATCGATCTCCAGGTTGGCTGCACCTGCATTAGCCATGAGAAGTTTGTGGCGCATCTGCTTGACCGCTGGGCTAGTACCCGAGTCAAAGCTGAAGAGGAGTGAACCAAGGTTCTCGAATTCCTTCTGTACCCGTACCAGTTCCTCATCAGGATCCGTAGCTTTACGGATGGCTCTGGTGTTGGCCAGTTTGGGCAGATTGATTTCAGCCAACAGTGGGAATGTCTCGTTGATGAAACGCTCCCTGAATCTCCACAGCACATCCTCTTCGATGATATTGGTGGAGTGCCCTTTGCCATAGCCGGATGTGGCCAGGTTCAGTGCATACATATTGACTGGGATATCACCACGATCAGACGTGGCAATGGAACACCGCATCTGTGCTGCCACCACACTGAAGTAGTAGGCAACGAGGACACGGAAGAACAATGGCTCAGTGTTCTGAGTCTTGCTGCAGAGGATTGCCACCAACTTCTCGGAAGTTGGGTGGTACTCCATTTCATCGACAGATAGCATGTGCTTTCCTTTCTTGGTTATAGGACGAGATCCCCAGAGGCGATCAGTGCATCCTTCTGGCTACATGCAGCGAAAGCACTGCAGTATTTACAGGCAGTCACCTGACCAGGTACTTCGATGACAACGCCCACATTGCCATCTTCCTGACGGCGTACCTGGGCATCGTGATAGGTGTCGAAGTTCTTGGTGCTACGCTTGGTGGACTGGGGGTTCTTGTAGTACTTGAACACCGGTTCCGAACGCCACAGATCTTCTGCCGAGCACAGGGGAATGTCTTCCTCCGGTGCATCCCAAAGGCGTTCGACTTGCTCAAGCTTGCGCTTGATGAATGCATCCGTCTCGAGGATGGATTTCAACGGCAACAGCTTCTGCTGGATTCGGTTCTGTGGGTACTTCGGATCCTGCATGGCCTTGGCTTTCGACCAGTCAGTGAAGATGAACTGGATAGCCATCTCATCCTTGGTAACCTTGAGAGGATTGAGCCAACGATAGATACTCCCTTGCAGGATGTACTTCTCGTCGTTGCTTCCTTTCATCACCGTGTAGGTGGATGTGGTCTTGAAGTCTTCCAGGCGACCATCCCCGATGAAGTCAAACTTCCCAGACACGATGAACTTGCCTACTTGCTTTTGCTCACGCTGTTCCAGGTAAATCGGGATGATTTCATCCGTTACTTCAGCGAGTGCCGGATTGATCCGGACACGATCGATCACCTTCTGGGGATAACCCAGAGCACGCATGGCAGTCACATGGTTATCCTTCCAGGAACGCTCGATGGCGTCATGGATGGCAGTGCCCATACGAGAGGCAACCATTTGAACCAGATCAACTACAGCACCGTCTGCAGGTACGCGAGCACCGAGGACGATCTGGCGGATAGGCTTGATCAGCGATGTAGCCGAGATGGTGGCTTCATCGTGGTCATAGTTGTCAGTGGCAAGAAAGACTCCCAGTGACAGGGGTACAGCGGATGCGTTGGCATATTGGTTCATGGTTCGCCTTTGAATGAGTTACTGGGTATCTTCGTTAAGCTGAAGCCAGCGGGTTAAGGTATCCCGTGCTTCGGAGATATCCTTGAATGGGGATTTGCCACCAGTACGAACTCCAGAGAGGAGCAGTTTCTTGCTGGCATGTTGGATAGCCCCAGAGGGGTCTTTGATATCGAACAGGTGATGGACTGCATAGACATCAAGCTCGGTCAGGTTGCCCACCGGTTTGTAGTACTTCGGATATTTCAGGGACATTTGTTCCTGAACTGGTTTGGTTTTACGGGGGTAGTGCTGTTCTTCCTCACATTCGATACAAAAATCGCTGTTACCGTGTGAGGGGTTAGAACAGCCAATGGAACGACATAAATGCATGGTGCTTCCTTGTTACGATGAGTGATTGATTGATCCGCAGAAGCGTCCGGAGGACGCTTCCGCTTCACTTACCCTGCTTAGAGAATCTCACAAATTCCGCTTGAGCACGCCAATTCGCGCACACTTACGGATTGGTCATCTTTCTCAAAATGACTCAGAGCTTCCCAATTGAATTCC
>OFRF01000042.1_pt1 | contig 40362 bp, 50 predicted proteins | sample 1543081 | NCBI WGS metagenome assembly OFRF01 (sample SAMN07774232, study PRJEB24372) | wastewater metagenome
TACGCTAGTGTATTTCAAGACGAGTGACCAGCGCTGGTGGAAGGTAGATAGTAGCGCTACTAGTACATTCCAGGACAGGGCAGTAGGTATTACTCGAGGTAATGGTACCGCTGGCAATGCTATTGGTGGTGGAGGTCTCTTACTTAAAGGTTTACAGACAGGACTCAGTGGGCTTACTGCTGGCGGTACTTACTATGCGTCATCTTCGACTGGTACATTTAGTACCGCTACTAGTGCGTTGCCAATCGGTTATGCGAAGTCTACAACTGAGTTGTATTTTGACCCGGTGATGATTAGTGTGCCGCGACTGGGGTTTAATAATACGTTTACTGGTACGAATACCTTTACTGGTCTTACTGTTGGCTTCGGGACAGCTTCGGTCACACAGTTTACAACACTTGGAACAACAACATATACAAAAAATCCTTTCGCTAAATATATTATTGTAGAAATGGTAGGAGGTGGAGGCGGTGGAGGCGGGGTTGATATAGACACTGGTGGTGGTGTTGGTGTGTCAGGCGGTGGAGGCGGGTATGCAAGAAAACTTATTCTTGCATCACAATTATCAGCGACCACAACAGTTGTCGTTGGAGGCGGTGGAGTGAGCGGGTCTAGTGCGACCGTCCCAACTGCTGGCAGTACAGGAAGTACAACGTCATTTGGGAATTTTGCGTCGTCAACAGGAGGTACTGGTGGGATAGGCGGTAATGCTCCTGATTTAAATACAAAATCAGCAGGTGGTGTTGGAAATAATGGAGATGTTAATATAAAGGGTGGTTATTCATTTGGGATTGCTGTATCGCAAAGTATTGGCGGAAGTTCAATGTTTGGAACAGGAGGGTATATATTACCTGGTAGTGGTAATGTTGCACCAGTAGGATATGGAGCAGGCAGCGCTGCCAGTTCACCAGGGTCGCAGGGTATCGTAATCGTAACTGAATACTTCTAACATGGCCGCTTCACAAGCTCTAACTGATTTGAGTAAAAACCTAGCCACTCAGAATGGTGTTACTTCACCTGCGCCAGCTACTCCAGCCCCTGAAACAACAGCCGAACGTACTGCGGGGATTTCACAGGTAAACCAGAATCAAGCTGACGCTGCAAAGCTCGGGGTGACTATTCCTGGTTCGACGGGACTGTATGACAATGGTACTACAACACCAACTCCGGTTAAACGAGCTATAAAAACTCCTACATCTACCGTCGCAGCCCCACAGACTGCTGCTCAGATTCAAGCAGACTTACTGAAAGCCTCACAGGGTGAGATTAACTCTATTAATACCTACGCAGCGCAGAAAATCGAAGCATTAAAGCCTACACAAGAGCAGCGTGTTCGGGAGACTTCTAGTATCAATACGCTCACTGGCCTTGCTGGTAGTACTGAAGCTAACACTACAACCGCAGCTACTCGAGCGACCAATGATAAGGAGAATCAGCTTGTGCGTCAGGAGGCTGCTGCTAAGATTCAGTCTGTTATGTCTGGTGTAAAGACAAAGGCGCTTGAAATGGCACAGACTGCTCGGGAGCAGTTTACGAAAGATACTGCCGAAGCCCGAGCACAACGCACTGCTGATTTAGAAGAGGCTGTCAAGAATACTGCAACACTGGCAGCTACTGGGGTAACATATGACGGTTTAAAAGCAACTGACCCAGAGAGTTTTAAATACCTAGCTGATTCTGTCGGTGGAGAGGCTTTGCTTAAAGCTCAGTTTACCCTCAACCGTCCAGTTGACCAGATTCTCGATAAAAAGATTGAAGCAGGTAAGTACATTATCACCTATCAGAATCCTCTTGATGGGAAAGTACGAATCGAAACACTTGACCTAGGACTTCCAGCCCAGTACACCAAGACTATTGATGCTGGCGATCGTATTCTCGCTATTCCTGATAATTGGGACGGAGATACAAGCAAATTGATGACTATCAATAAAGGACTTACGCCGAGCAAGGCAGGTGTCGGAGGCGGCGGAGCAGGCGCTGGCAGTGGCACATATGCTAACGACTTAGACGCTATTATTGGAGCAACGCAGGCTATTATCCCAACAAAGTTTGGACAGGCTACTTTTACGAATCAGATTAGTAAAGCACGTAGTGATGCTGATAAAATCAGTCTCATCGCCTCAGTCGTGCTAGGTAAGGCTGATGCTGCCACTAAAACTGACTTTACTAACCAGGCTGTAGGTATTAAGCAGATTGATAAAGCTATTAAGATGCTGGATGATGGAGCGCAAACCGGTGTACTAGAATCAGGAGCACAATATACCTTTAATCTTGCAGGTAAAGACTACGACCCTAAATTAGCACAGCTCAACCAGTTGCTTGTTTCGGCAATTCAGCCATATCGTAACTCTGTTACTGGCGCAGCGTGGGGAAATCAGGAAGACAATGAATACCAGCAGTTATTTGGTTCTACAAAATATTCTCCAGCTGAACTTAAACAGCGCTTACTGGGCGTCAAGGAGATTCTAGCGAGTAAATCAGCTGCTGCCCTTGGTTCATATGTAAACCCACTAGGAACTTACGGTGATCCGTTTAATACTGGCAGTATTTCAACAGGCAGTGATATCGCTTCTCGAGTAGATGCGGCTGGCTTTGATTATCAAGCTATGAAAGCTGATGGTCTGAGTGATTCTGCAATCTTATCAGCAATAGGACAATAATATATGGCTGTTGACTTAGAAAAATACCGTAAGCAACCAACTGGGGCAGCGCCGTCAGCGCCTATTGATATCAATAAATACCGAAAGGCCGCACCTGTTGCTGGTCCTACCTTCAGTGTGCCAGCGGCACCGATTGATCATGCCGCTCGAGCGAAACAGTTTCAAGCAGAAGCTGATGTATCGAATGCCGAAGCTGCGAAAGCCAATTCCTTATGGGGGATGACCAAGGCATTCGGAAAAGGATTAGTGAAAGCTATTGCTCCGTCTGAGGTTGGTCTCGGTGAATCTGTAGGTAAAATAATGTACGCAAATAGTCCTGAATTTAAAACAGCTCAAGAATCGACAGCTCTCGGAGAAGATGTAAAAGTAAACCTGCTTAAAACTATCCGCGAACAGGAGGCTCAGGGTAAAGATACTACTCGTTTAAAGCAGGCATATAACGAACAGGAGAAGAACGTAGCAAATACAAACAGTCAGCTACATGCCCTAGTACAGATGCCAAGCACTGCTAAGGTGGCAGGACAACTTGGAGGCACTGCGCTCGACTTATTTACTGCTGGTACATATGGCAAGGCCAAGACTGCTGGTATGGGATTTGGTAAATTGTCGATGGCTACTCCAGCCGTTAAAACTGCGGCTACTGCTGTAGGTGTACCCGAGCTTGGAGCTATCGCTGGTCAAAAAGCAGCTGGCTTGTTTTCTCTTAAAGGAGCTGGAAACGTAGCAAAAGGTGCTGGGCTTGGGTATGCCTCTGATGTAGCACTGGGACTACAAGGCGAACGGGGACAGGAACGAGAGGGGGTTAAAGCACTTATTCCTGGACTTGGCACTGCTCTCGGGGCTAGTATTCCAGCAGTATCTGAAGTTGCTAAAACAGTGGATAATATTCGCCATCCTGAAGTCCGTATCGCTGAAAAGCGTATGGGGGCACTTCGTGACTTGGAGACTAAGAATGTAAAGATAGCTACCGTTTTTGATGCAGCTGATCGCAAGGGTGTTGACGTTCGCAAGACGCTGGCTGAAACGAACCTCTTGAATGGGGCTATCAGTCCTGATGGTCGTATTTCTTCAGATAAAGCGTTGGCTAACTTTAATGAATTTATCCAACCATACGAGGGACAAGTCAAGCAAGCTCTCAAGACTGAGGGGCGCAGTGTACAGATTAATCAACTGGTAAATAATGCTAAGGACTTCATTAATCAGTCAACACTGTCAGACCGGCAGAAAGTAGAGTTACAACAGGAACTAGCCGGCCAGCTAGATGCTTTTTCTCAATTCCGTGGTAAGGCAGTACCAGTTACTGCGTTGCATGATACTAAGGTGACTCTCGCTAACAGTAATAACTATCTCAATCCAGGTAAGAATATCGTAGATAAAGAGGCGGCTCGATTCTTTAAAGACCTCGTAGAGAGAAACACTAGTAGTATGGACGTAGCCAAGTACAACGGAGAATTATCGAAATACTACACTGTCCGTGAAGCACTCGAAAAAATGGATCGAGCGGTCGTTAATGGTGGACGTATGGGTAAGTACTTCTCGTCTCTGATTGGTTCAGGTGTAGGCGGTATGGTAGGTGGACCACTAGGTGCTATCGCTGGTGCTGAAGTCGGGGCTAAAGCTCGCGGAGGCATGATGACTCGTGCTTTTGGTGGTGATATTAAGACAGGACTTACGCCTACCAATGATCTGCTTGGTGCTCTCAAGCCTAAAGCAACCGGCAAGGCAGCGATTCCTGATGTAACGATTCCTCGCACTAGTCCTAAGATACCCGACGTAGTGATGCCGTCTTTTAAAAAGGGCGCAATTCCCTTAACTACAAAGAAAGAGGTAAAGGTGCGAAAGCCTATGGAGAAACTGGTGGGGGTGAAAAAATCTACAGTAACAAAACCAGCTTCCCCCGCTCGTGTGGCTGGGATAAGTAAAATAATCGGCAGTACTAAAACACCAATCGATCTAAAAACAGCCGTAGCGTCAGCCAAATCAGCTGAGGATTTTGCCAGTATACTCACTGGTGGGAAGCTGGCACCGATTGCAAAAGACCTGAATGATAAACTAGATGCTGCGGTAGCTAAGGGACAGACATTCCCGACTGAAGCTTCGATTGAAAAAGCTTTCCCTAAAGAATATGCAGCAGATAAAGCTGCTCGTGAAAATCAGAATAAACTACTCGATGAATTTCGTTCTACCATTGCTGAAAAGACTGGTAAAGATAAAGCGTTTATTATGCAACGTCCTGATAAACAGGCTATTATTGCGTCTTTTAATGATTTGAAAACAACTCTAAAATTAAAAGACAGAGCTACTACCAAAGGCTTCGACTACAAAACAATTAAAGCAGTAGTAGATAAACGTATCGCTGAGTCAACTCCTGATAAGAAGTACACCGATGACAACGCTCGCAGTATTGCTGCCTCTATACCAGGAGCGGAGTTTATCGAAGCACCGCTAAAGGGGGCTGATCGAACACTCGAGAAAGTGATTAATGAAACCAAGACAGGGGATGTATCAGAAATTAAAGATATCGCTCGTAATACAATTATGCCAACCACTAAAGAAGCTCACGCGCAGGTAGTAGCTAAGATGGATGCTCGTAAGGATATCTATGCTCGTAAGCCACAGGAGGGTAAGGACTTTATGGGGTACAAGGGCATGATCTACAATATTAAGAGTCCGTCTGGTAACATTACTGAAACGCAGGTAGTAAGTCCTGAAATGATGTTCGGTAAGATGCTACCAGAGGATTCCAAGCGTATATTAGGGGCTGAAAAATTTGCTGAGATACAGAAGCGAACAGGACTGAAGCCAGGGTATGGGCATGAGATTTATGACAAGTGGCGGTCAATGACTCGAAAAGAGAAAGCTTCACCAGCGGGACAGAAATTAAGAAAAGAAAGCGAGGATTATTATGCACAGTTGTCAAGTATTGGCCTTGATGATATTTTAACATCTAAGATGTCTTTAACTAATAATGATACTCCAAAAACAGTACGCGTTTGGAAAAAAAGTAAATTTTCTAATGGTGGGGGCTATGCTGATGTCCCGGTAATACGAAAAGAAGAAAACATTACTTTATATCAAGGTGGTATTGGTGAAAATAGACAATTTTGGACTCCTGATAAAAAATATGCCTCTCAATTTGGGGAAGTTCAGAAAAAGACTGGAACTTTTCTTAAGATTGATAACGGCAATAGAATGACTGATGTATATATTGAATTTCCTTCTAATTAGGTGTATAGTGCGAATATGATCTACTACAAATCAGACTTCTATGATGCAAAACTTCGGGTTGATACCAAAGCTGATACGTCATTTATTAAGTATAATGGCGAGGATAAAGAGACTGAGCTTGAGCCACACACTAAGATAGAAGCTGACATCATGGGAGCCAACAACCGTATTACCGAAGCGGAGTACAACCAGTCAGAATCTGATAAGCCAGATGATACTTCCGAAGGCGAATAAAGTCATCATCTCCTAATATTGGAAGTTGCCGAATATCCATATTGTCCTCAAGATCTGCAATCTTCACCGCTCGAGCGAGTGGGTTTTTTGCGATAGCTTCAATATATTCAAAGTAACTGTAACAACATTTATCTGTCTTTGTGAGAAGTTTAACCGCCTCAACAATCTCAGGCGTAAAGAATACGCGCAAGTCGTCTAAAGTAACGTGAGTATCCTCGACTACATCATGCAGGATAGCAACACACTGTTCTGCCTCAGTAGTCATCTTCGCCATGACGCGGAGAGGGTGATTAATATAGGCTTCGCCATTCTGTCGTTTTTGTTTTCGATGCGCGCACGAGGCGATTTGTAATGCTTTGTTTAACATAGTTTTAATTCCAGCGTTTGTTTAGTGTAGTAATTGTATCTTCGCTATATTTCTTAGAGAGACCAAACGGAGTCTGCTCTATAGTATATGGCTGGCCGCGCAACTCTTTTGATACCGTTGCTTTGGCTGAGTATGGTTCGCCTTTATGATTTTTAAGGAGTCCGAGGCGGTAGATTTCTCCTATAGTGTAGGTGGGCATATTTATTTATTGTTTCCACACTTAACGCATTTATAATGTCCTATATTTTCACCTGAATTATGTGAGCAACTTCTGCAATAAGTAGAATCAGCTTCATCATTACTAGCATCTCTCATTTGGAGAGTATCACGCCGCGCCATTGCTAGAATAAACGACCCACAACAGTTGTATACTTCGTAACCGATAAAGTTATCATCAGCGTAAGGGGTGAAGTGGTCACGACTCTGGCCCACAAACCAAGCGCCTTTAACTCCTAGTGTGTATGAGTTATTACTGTCAGAAACTTCAACCCGAGTAAAGCCTCCCTTGATTGGCATTATACAGTCAACCATTCCGTCGAAACTCGATTCGTTCTTGATAAATAAGTTTCCGTTCTTCATCTCCCGGTTGATGAAACTCTTAATGGTTGTTCGGGTGATCTTCTTAGTTGTTGTTGTCATGGCTATATGCTTAATCTCTTAATACACTTATTATATACCAGGTGGCACCCGTTGTCTATGGGGATAAAGCAATAAGCAACAGTTATGTTAAAAGTCAAATAAACGAGGGAGTCGGAAAATAATCCAAACGACTACGATAATTCCTACAATTGCGCCGCCTATGATGTGCATCTATTTATAGTACACCTATTCCACATACACGCAACTGTGTACTACTATAATAGGAATGAAATATATAATTGGCGCAGTATTGTTCGTGGCTGGTATCTTCGGTGGATACTCATATTTATCTCAATCAGACGGTGTAGGTGGTGGGCTTGGCACTATCGAGCAGCTAGGACTATGGTTTTTTGACGGTACTAATATCACACAGAATACTGACGGTACTCCTATTAAACTGACAGGGTATGAGTCGGCTGGTGATTGTCTTGTAACGGATAGCAATGGTGTTGTATCTACTTCAGCTTGCGGAGGCGGTGGCGGATCATCAAAATGGGAACTAGTAAACGGCAGCCTACAACCACTCGCTACCTATGCTACGAATACAGTCATGGCTGCAACATTCACCGCTACCAGCACAACAGCGACGAGTACATTTGCAGGGGCGGTTGGTATCGGCACCACAACTCCAAGTAGTGCTCTCTCCGTCACCGGCAACGGCCTCTTCACTGGCACTCTCACCGCCTTAAATCTCTCTGGCACCAACACTGGTGACCAAACCACCATCACCGGCAACGCCGGCAGTGCCACTTATGCTTCAGCCGTTACCCTCACCGCAGACAACACCACGAACGCCACCAACTATCCACTCTTCGTGAATGCCGCCACCGGTAACCTCTCACCAAGAACAGATACCGGCTTTACATACAACCCATCAACTGGCCTCCTTACTAGTACTGCCTTTAGTGGTTCTGGTGCCTCACTTACCGGCACCGCCTCAGGCTTAACTGCTGGCACCGTAACCACCAACGCCAACCTCACTGGTATGATTACTTCAGTTGGTAATGCGGCTTCACTAGGGTCGTTTACGTCGGCTAATCTTTCGACGGCTTTGACTAATGAGACGGGGAGTGGAGTCGCCGTCTTTGGAACCTCACCAACCTTCACAACCCAAATCACTACACCAGCAGTGACTAACGCTGGTACCTTAGCTCTGTCTGCTACGGGTGCTAATGTGATTACTGCTAGTACTAATGGAGCTGAGAGATTACGGGTTGATTCGGCTGGGAATGTCGGAGTGGGGACAGCCAGTCCAGATGCCCAATTTCATATTTTTGGGGTTGGACAAAACACGTCAGCTATCACTGATGCTGGGCTACAAGGTGGTATATTACGTTTATCTGGAAATAGTTCATCAGCTGGTGCTGGTGGCGGTATTATCTTTTCAACTTCACAAGGTGACACCGCTAACTCAGCTGGTTTTGCTGTCATTAAAGGATTATTAACTAATGGTAGCACTAATACAACTGGAGATTTAGCTTTTAGTACCAGAAATATCGTTGCAGATACAGCTTTGACAGAACGGATGATTATTAAAGCAGGTGGCAATATAGGCATCGGCACCTCCTCGCCAACATCCCTCCTTTCAGTATCTGGAAACGCCTATTTTTCTGGTACTGTCACCGGTACCACCTTCTCAGGAAGTGGTGCTTCGTTAACTGCATTAAACGCCACCCAGTTAACATCCGGCACCGTCCCAGACGCTCGTCTCTCTGGTTCATACACCGGCTTCACGAACTTAACCGGTAGTGGCACTGTGGACTTTGCTAAGTTCTTAGGAAGTGCAACTGACACAGCCGCCCTACCGTCATACACCTGGACAGGAGACACCAATACCGGTATCTACCAACCAGGAGCAGATCAGATTGGGTTGTCTACGGCTGGAGTGGCTAGATTAACTATTGGTGCGACAGGAATCGTCAACATCGCCAACTTAACCGCCTCACGCTTAGTAGCTACTGACGCCAGCAAGAACTTAGTTAACACCATTACGGCCGCTAACTTAGCTGCTTCAGTCTCTGATATTACTGCTGTTACTGGTACTACTAATTTAGTGTTATCAAACTCACCAACTCTAGTCACTCCAAACCTAGGAACTCCAACAACCTTAGTTGGTACCAACATCACCGGTACCGCTGCAGGCTTAACTGCTGGCACCGTCACCACCAACGCCAACCTCACTGGCATGATTACCTCAGTGGGGAACGCTGCATCACTCGGTTCATTCACCAGTGCAAACCTCGCGACTGCGCTCACAAATGAAACCGGAAGTGGAGTAGCGGTATTCGGAACGTCACCAGCTTTTACTACTTCAATCACAACAGATTCAGTTTCTTTTACCGCCTTTGCGGGAGCAACCACACTTCTTACAATAGGAGGAACTGGTGCTTCCGCGTCACTGTTTATGCCGTCTACTCTTGATACCACTAGTCCAACCACTGGAGCAATACGCACTTCAGGAGGTATCTCGGCTGCAAAGGCTCTCAATATTGGTACAACTGGTACATTTGGTACCTCAATCGTGACCCCCGCCATCACCACCGCCTCAGGCGCTCTCACGGTAACCCCAGCCGCTGGTTCCAACTTCAACCTTAGCCTGTCTACGACGGGTGACTTTGCGGTGAATACGAAGCAGCTCTATGTTGATACGAGTGCAGGAAGTGTTGGTATTGGGACAACTACCCCATCATCCGCACTAGTTGTGCAAGGAACTGCAAGCACCACCATCCTCCAAATAGTCAACAGTATTGGTACGAGACTTATGTCCATCCTCGATAATACCATTACCGCCTTAGGTATTTGGAACTTCTCACTTGCTAACCTGTTCCTGCCAAATGGTTCAGCCCCTGTTGTGGACGCTATCGGCAGTATTGCGCTCGACACAACAGACAACCAGCTCTTAGTTGCTACCTCAACCGATGCAAACTCGCCTGCTGTCATTCCGACTACGCAATCAATCGGTAGTTTCCTCATTTCCTCTACCTCGCAGCCATTTACTGCCGGATTTACTTCAGGAGTATCTATTCCTTTCAAAATACAACGAGACGGCTACAAGGTCACTGAAATATACTGTGACGTGGATGGTGGAACGTCGGTTGTAATCAACTTCGATAACGGCTCAGGCAATACTTCCACACTCACCTGTACCACCTCTGGTGCCTCTCTCGTGGGTGTAGGTGCAAACTCCGTCGTATCAGCTGGGTCGGTAGCTGCTACCATCGAAACCGGTACCGTCACCGGTGCAGTTAATTACTTGCGGGTCTCAGTCTTTGGGGTCTATACTAGAGAATAATATGAAGAAAAAATTACTTTCAGCACTAGGTGTTATCGGACTATTATCAACAATTGTTTTTATTGGTAGTATCAATCCACAAACAGGCTTTCCAGAGCCAATTACTGTTAACGGTCAGACGATAGAGTTTACTTGGACTGATGACAATGCTGGTGAAAATTTAATTATCTATACTGACAAAGCTACTTATACTAATGGGATTACCCATGCTGACGTTTATGTTGCGGTAGAAAATAAAAGTGGTGTAGACCAAGATATTGAATTGATGGGTTACTTTCGTGATTCAAAGCAGAAAATAACCGATATTTCTGTATTAACTGATGTTGTGAAAGAGGTGCCTGTTTATGAAACAGCACAAGAATGTAAAGATGTCTTGTCTACCTCATCAGGAAAAATAGCCACATCAGGAAAAATAGCCACATCTACATGTTTCGATATACAAACACAAGTGGGAACAACAACAGAAACTTATAAAGTATGGCAACCTTTAGAACAAAAAGACAGAGATGCGTTTGAAAAAACTAAAGAGCAAAGTAAATTAGCGGATGTAACTAGAAAATCAGTAGAGAACTTTACAGCTAAGATTAAGAGTGTAGCTTACCCAGTTCCGACAGGTGGTGTAATCTATTATAAAGTTTTAGTAGAGTTCCCAGCGAATACAGGTGACAACTTTTATTTTGAAGCAGTCGGTAGTAAAGGGGGGTATTCTCATCTCGATCCTTGGTTTAACGCTAGTTGGCTATATAAAGTGAAGGTGGAGGTAAACCCGACTAAGGTAGGCGGTGCCCTTACATCCTTTCCTGTATACGTAGACCTCTCTGACCTCCCTACTGAGTTTCACACTAATGTAAAAGGTGACGGCTGTGACATTCGTATGGTAGAAAGCGACGACACCACCGAGACCGCTTTCGAGCTTGTAAGCTACGCATCTAGTACTGACACGGGCGAGTTGCACTTTATGGCTGATGCACTATCCACAACCTCTACTAGTACCTTCTATATGTACTATGGCAACAGTGGAGCTAGTTGCTACGCTGTGACTGATACATATGGACGGAATGCGGTGTGGAGTGCCTACGCATTGGTGTGGCACTTAGAAGGAAACGCCAACGATTCAACAGCGAACGGTATAAATGGTTCTGTTGGTGCTAATGTTTCTTTTACCGCTGGAAAATTAAGCGGTAATGGAGCGTATATGAATGGAGCTGATTCAGATATTTTAACATCTTCAGTAGCGACCTTATCAGGTAATTCATCTACTCTAACAATTTGGTACAAAAATACAACAACAGCTTTTCAGTACATAATGGCAAACGTGAAGACTGGAAACGCAGGGAATCTATCCAACGCCGCTAGAGTTACTACTGGGTATATGTATTCAGGGGTCTATCGTAATAGTCCATTTTATGCTACTGACCTAGAATCAACTTTTGATATTCAACTATCTGATTGGGTTAAAGTTACCTCCATAAAAAACGCTGGTAATTTATATTCTGTCGCAAATGGAGCACAAAGAGCAACAAGGGCAGTGACAGATATCACAGTTGGTAATATCTGTCATATCAATCAGGGTAATGTAACAATGTACGTAGATGAAGCAAGAGTAAGAATGTCTGCTGTAAGTAACGAATGGGAACTTACCGAATACAACAACCAATCGTCAGTAGACACCTTCCTCTACATCGGCCCACAAGAGACAGCTTCAGCAGGTGGGGTAACTCCTGTAAGTAATATCATTTGGTTCGATTAATAAATATATGCAAGACTTTGCCGAGGTAATCGTAGCAACATTCACACCAAGCCTCCTCAAGATGGGCATTGTATTGATGCTCACGGTATCTTTTCTCTTTGGGAACCTCTATCATGAGGGAATCATAGCAGTACTGATGCTGATGATATTCGACACGATTCTTGGTGTCTGGGCTTCAGTTTACGAAGGGAAAGCTTTAACTTCTCGCAAGTTCGCTAGAGCTGTGTATAAAGGCATCATTTATATGATCAGCATATCCGCTGGATATTTTCTTGATACAACAATGCCTATAGATATCGCTCAGACTACTATGATTGGCTTTATAGCTGTTACTGAGTTTATCTCTATCCTAGAAAATATGGGACGTATGGATATGGAGACGCCGAAGAAACTACTGAATCAGTTAAAGGATTTTCAGTCTAAAAAATAAATAACATATGCAAAAAGCACAAATAGTCTATCGGGGGAGTAAGCCAAAAGCGTCTGAGATAGCGGAACTTAAAGAGTTGCTGCCAACAATCGAATCAGTGTACCTAAAAGCACATCCGGGTGATTTTAAGACAACAATAGATCCTATCTACAAGATAGAACGCCTCGACTGGGATTGGTTTCGTACATTATTTGATAAAGATATCGATATTAGCTGTCTTGTCTGTGAACAAAATGATTTAAAAGGATTAGGAATCACTGATCACTGGGGGTTCTATAGTTTCGATAGTGATACTAATCACCAGTTCTATATGACGAACCTGAGTGGTGCTCTCGAAGCTCGGGCAGTGAAGAATGGTTTTAAGTCTAATTTCGCCTGGATGTTCTGCCATGAGTACCTACATGGTTCAGTCTGGGGACGTACTCGTGACCGGGAGATAGCAGCATCTATTGTGCATAAGTGGGAAGCGGAAGGTACACTTAAAGCTCGATTGCTTGAAGATATAGAACTATACACAGCCTTAGAAAATCAGAAGGCACAAATGACTGCAGAAGTTGTATCATTAAAGGATATGAAAAAACTACAAATTTACCGACCACTTATTAGTAGCAAGATAACACAGCATTTCGGTGAAAACGGAGCCTGTACTGACCCTACCGGCCATATCACTAACGCTATCCGTGATGGGGTTTGTAAGATTGGTACAGTACCGTTCTATCTCTCTATCGGTATGCTAGGCCATAACGGCCTCGATATCGGAGCTATTATGGGTGAAGATGTATATCATGGCGGTACCTATGATGGCTGGATGAAGGTAGAGCATGATAATGCTGGTGGTTTGGGAGTGGATGTAGTGTCAAATGAACCACTATTCTTCGCTGGCGCTATTCCTGATGCTCTCAAGGATACAGCGGTACCTGTTGATGGAGGCTTTATGCACCACATACTCATCCGCTACTGGCACCTGAAAGCTCCAGTTGGCTTTGATGGCAAGCAGGTCATTTGTGGTACGACCATCGGTCTTGCCGGCATGTCAGGGGCAGCGTCAGGACCACATCTTCATTTCGCTTTTAAGTTCTGCTTGAAAGATGGACGCTCGGTCGATAATGATAATGGTTGGAATGGCGCGCATAATCCTGAACCATACTATGATAATAGTGTAACAGCTAAGGATCACGCGAAGTTCATGCTCGGTGGTGCGCCAGAACCTACTGCGCAGGAAGCGAAGGACATGATGGCACAGTTAAGTATGATGCAGATGATGGTGGTAGCTTTACAAAAAACAATACATAATATATGAACAAATTTTTAATGTCGTCGGCTGATCCGACAAAGTACAGTATGATGGTTAAAGGATTCCTCGTAGGTATTATTCCGGTATTAATGATACTAACAGGAGCAAGTGAGGCTGATTTGACTACTACAATCGGATATATCGAACAAGCGGTATTCCTAGTAACATCACTCTACGCAGTCGGTGCAGGACTCTATGGCGCACTTCGTAAGCTTTACCTAGGCCGGTGGCATAGTGTAGAATAATAGAGTCGCGAGACAAACAGCATCTTTTGAGGTGTTGGAGCTAGAAACAGTCCGTCATGGGGCTGTTTTTAGTTATTAGATTCCAATAAACCCTTATTTTAAGCCATATTCTTATCCCCAGATAGTAGTGGATATTATTAGATAGGCTCTTTTCTGTAGTATAATTACATGTGGAGGGTAGCCTACGGGCTATCCTTTTATTAGTTAATGAAATTATATGCAACAACGTGATCGTCAAGGGCGATACCGACAGGTGCGCGTGACAACACGGTGGGAGTATATTGTGTGTTTGAGTATACTGGGAGGTATCTTTACTGGTCTGTATATGGATAAAAAAGACCTCAACCCCTGGGCTGGTCCTATCATCTATACAGCCGAAGCAGCGAGTGAACCATTACAGGATAAGCCGAAGGAGGTACGGATTAAGGTAGTGTATAGTAAGGAGGGAATCGAGCGACTGATTCGGGAAACATTCCATGAGGCTCCGAATACAGCAGTAGCTATAGCAAAGTGTGAGTCAGGATTAAATAAAGACATTCAGAGTCACTTTATTTTGAGTTATGGGCGTGAACAGTCATTCGGTATATTTCAGATTCATGCAAAGGACTGGGACGCAAAGGCAAAAAAACTAGGATATGGAGATTATAAAACTGACGTAGAGGATAACATAAAGATGGCACGATATCTTTACGAGTCTCGTGGAAACTTCAAAGATTGGAGCTGTTACAACAACGGAAGCTACAAAGCGTTCCTATAAAGCAAGAGCCACCTATTACTAGGTGGCTCTTTGCGTTCTATGTTATTTGTGATGGCGATATTAAGACCGAAGATCTCCCGGCCTTTCCGGGCTATGATGTAATTATAGCAGAAAAGTACACCCCCATTGCTGGGGGTGTTGATAATTGGTGTGGACTTTTGTAACCCTGCGTCCACTGACGGGGAGATATAGGATGCCTCCTTTCCTGCCTGGCGTTACCTACGCACAGGCTTCCGTTTAATAGGGCGAGGTTTAATGCGCCTCGCCATGTCAGTATACCTCAGCCATGCTCAAAGCGGGCATGAGAACGAGGAACAGGGCGAGTAGCTGCATAGTAGCTCTCCTTGCATACGGGGTTATCTCGACAGATAGGCTTGTCGTCGCACCAGATCACTTCTGACTTGGGACGAACAGCATTGCAATAGAAACACCGGTGATGCGCTTGGTATTCCGATTCAACACTCATGGCTCCCACCCTCGGATTCGCTCGCTGTAGTATTCAGTCGAGCACACCAAGTTGCAGAACGCATACTGCATCGTGCCACGCCCCAGTCGGTGAGTAACCCAAAGGGGAGTGGTAGTGTATTGCCCGCAGCATCTGCACGCTACTGGCTTTTGTAGTGCAGGATAATAGATTTCCATCACTTCACCTTTTTCTTTGAGTTTTTCATCTTTTCTTCGTATTTATCGAACACTGCCCGGCGACGGATTTCTCTATCGTCGTAATGGATACAAAACATAATCTCAGCTGCCCGGCAAGCTGGCGAGCATACGCCTTTGAATTGCAGGTCATTGTAGGTATCTGGTACATCCATGATAGTGGAGCACCAGACACACGCTGTTTTTTTCGTCATGCCGTCCTCCTTTCAATGTACTGGTCTATTACTATTATACACCCGTTTGAAACAAAACAATCCCCATGGGGGGACTGCTGTTCGGGGGCAGGTATGACCCACGCGTATAGAATATTACTCGTCAGTAAGTACTACGTCTTATTCGCTTAAACGACCCCGACCACCAAGTTCATTGCATCCCCCTTAGTGTGTGCTCTTTTAGAGGCCGGGAAACAATGACTTCGTGGGCAAACCATAAGTCCGAACCTTTAGGCTCGGTGGTCGAGGTAGTTGATGTGTTTTATTCAATCCCTCGCCTTATCTAGCCGTCTCAGCATGGGACGGAGCTGCCTAGAGTACTTGGGGTCACTGGGACTGAATACAACACACCAACACCCTTATTCTACCCTACCCCTCGCACGCAACGCACAAGTTGTCCCCATTTGCAGTATGCACCCGTGGCTTCGTAGGTGCTTTAGTTTCCACTTCCGGCAGATCAAAATCAACATTTATTGATGACATTACTGTACTGTACCACATACACTACATCTCCGTCAAGTCTGTCCGTAGAATCCATGTTCTTCGTGGTAGATAGGTGCGTTGTGGCATTTACTTTTACTTGCGAATAGGCTTAGTAATTTTTTTAGCATGTTATTTAACTTATCCCCACAATCTCACAAAACGCCTGATAATCTGCTTCGGTGGCTGGCTGGCCGGTGGTGAGTCGGATTGGTCTGTGGATTCTTTAATAGTAAGAGCGTTATAACTATCCTTCCATGGGGCGTATTCTGGTAGCGGTGTCTTTTTTTCTACAACAGTAGAGTCTTTAGTAAAGATAATTTTGTGTACATCATCTAGGTGAGTATTTAAATCGCCCGCACTAATAAAGCTATCCTCTCCATCGTCTGCTAACTCAGCTAACTGCTCCCATATTCTCCACTTCTCTTCCTCTCGGGCTTTCTGTAGCTCTTGGTGGAGGAGTTCATCTATAAATTTGATAATCTCTCCTGTAGTTCTTTCTTCAATAAGAAACTTATTAAACTCGTATATCCATTCAGGAGTGGTGTTGCTTTTCAGTATTACATCTATCATTGCTTTTTCGTGTGGCTCTAGCTCAAAATTGTGTGACATAAAATGATAGTTAGTCTCTAAATAAATACCCCACCCAGTCTTCTGCAATAGTGTGTGCTTCTTTAATTAAAGATGGTCTAGGCTTATCGTATCCCACTAGTTCGTTTGCCATTGAGTCTTGGTTTTCGACTCCTGCTTTTATTAATGCGTTTCGTGCACATTCTTTTTGGTGTTCAATTAACGCCCTCCATTTTTTATCAGTAAAGATTTTCATGTTGAAATGCTTTATTTAGTAATCTTTTAAGCCACACACTATCCTCTAAATCCATAGCGTGAGGTGGTACATGCTCTTTAAATACTGCTTCTATCCTCCCCCTCTCCTCCTCTCGGGCTTTCTGTAGCTCCCCCGCCTGCTGTGTTGCTTGTTCGGTGAGGAGGGTGCGGAGCCACTTCTTTACATTCTTAGCATCAACCATTCCGTCAAGTATGTCTCCATCTGAACAGTGGACTACATACAACCTATCAAACTCTTTCACAATCGCCTCTATATCGTTCTGGGGGTTGTGGGTGTTCATATAGTAAATTCTGATTCGAGGTGGGTAATGATGTCGGTAATAGCGTCATTCTTTGCTTCTGCATTTCGTACTTCATCGGGTGTCCACGATTGGTAACAAGCATCAGCAGGAATTTCTTCTATCATAGACTTTAACTTCTCCCGTACCTCCCGTAGTGCCTCACGTTTGGCGGTGGTAATGGTTGACTCTATGACGTAATCAATAAATTTCCTTATATACTCTCTTTCAATCTCGTGCTCTAATACGTTGATAGTCCATCCATAAAGTGCCTCTCTCACTTCTGCTTTCATCTCCTCTAAGGTGGGGGTTGTCATGTTATTTCAAGACACTCTCTAGTAATTCATCTACTTTTGTAAGCGCATCATGAGCCGAATATACACCCTTAATTTGTTTCACCTCTTCTTGGAGAGTACGGACCAATACTTTTCGATAGTCTTCTGCGGCACTTAGAATATCATCTACATCTAGCTGTCCTAACCATGTTTCAAACTTGTCGGACATATCATCATCTGTCCCCATGTAGTTATCTGCGTGGCAATCTTTCAAGTACTCTTCAAAGGTTTTCATACGGTTATAAATTAAACAACCCAATAAGTGCATCTGCCATCACTCCTGCCCACCAGAGGAACGCTACAAGAGCGAGGAATCCTATAGTGACACAGGCGAGTGAGAGGTAGTCTGTTTTGGTGTGTACTTCGATTTCTTCGGTTAGATTAGTGTGTTTCATTTGATTAGTGACCTTACTACTGCTGATAAGTTCCCGTTATGCTTCGCTTTCTTCGCTTCGTTCTGTAGCTTCGCTTTCTCCTCCGGCCATACGTGTAGGTAGAGACGTGTCATCTTGCCTGGTTTCTTTGTATAGGGATTCATACTACCGATTAGTGATACTCTGCACCTGAATAATCTGCGCTCCTGGGATTGTCTTACCCTCTTTGAGAGCGGCGAACACTGCTACCTCGTTTACTACGAGGTACTCACGAGGGATAAGTTTAGCGTCGATAATGTCGAGCTTAGGACGTGTCTGGAATGATGCCTTTGTATCTGCTGTTTCGAGCTTGGTGATAGGCTGGTCAATCTCATTCGTCTTACGGATAGCGGTGTCGAGCTTCATAGTACCTTTTTCTACCCGAGCAGCGAGCTTGGCTGCTTCAGCACTAGCCTTACGCGCTTCGTTAGTCTGATAGGTGTTCACTCGGTCACTGATGAACTTCACTGCCTTCTCTACCTTCAAGCGGAACTCACGCTTAGCGTCATACTGTTTCGTGAGGTCAAGTTTGGCGAGCTGTTCTGATAAGTCAGCTTCTTCAGCTGCGGTCGTTTTCTTCAGGTCTTTTAGTTTTCCCAAGAGCGTTGCTGCCTGAATCATGGACTCTTTAGAGTCTACTACTAGGGTGCTTGCTTTGGTGATTAGGGTTAGTTCTTGTGTCATAGTGTTATTTAGTTAGTCCGGTTAATGCTTCAAACTGAGCAGGGGTAATTTTCTTTTCAAGTAATTGAATTACATAAGTAGTAACGTCAACACCTGTTTCTTTATTTGTACATTTCATAATAATTCTCTTAAATATGATAATTTCAATCCATCTCCATCCTTCTCTGCCTTCCGTATACTGACTCGTAAGTCCTGCTGTATACGTTCCCGCTCCGTTGGCGGGTTAGTTCCCGATAGCTCGATCATGTGCCCAGTCGTTATCGTCAATCCGGCGAGCTGCGTTGATAAGTTTGTCGTGTTCTTCTTCATCAGTAGCTGAGACTGCGAGGTGTCTGAGAGCGATAGGGTCCTCTCGGTGGAGAGCCTCCATAATCTCATCTTCTCGGTCGACTAGTAAATCTTGGGTGGTTGTTGTCATGGTTATCTAGGTGCGATTACTTCATTCCAGATAATGCCAGCAAGTTGAGTGAGGTCTTGCATTATCTTACTATTAATTGTTTTTCGACCTGTAAGGCTTGAAATTAGAGAAGATTGTTCTTTATTTTCGATATAAATATTCTCTACTCCGTAAACGTTCTTTCTGTAGAAATTGATTGTTGTTGTCATGGGTTATATGTGTTATTTGCTAATACACTAACTATACGCCAGCGTATACGCTGTGGCAAGGGGATAAGTAATCCCAGTACAACTTTTAAATAATGTCAATACGTTGCTTGGCTATGTTATAGTAGGTTTTGTCTAGTTCTATGCCGATGAAGTTTCGGTTGAGGTTCTTGCAGGCCACGCCTACTGGTGAAACCCCTGTAAAGCTATCGAGTACCGTCCCGCTTTCAGGGCAGTAATGGTCTACAAGCCACTCCATTAGAGCAACTGGCTTCTCATTAGGATGTTGTAGGGAGATAGCGTTAATACGAGGAATCGCGATTAGAGACTGTGGGCGTTTACCATGAAATATAAACCGTCCTTTAGTAGCAAAAACTGCAATTTCATGCCGGAACCCTGGGCAACCTTTCAAGTCGCCCGTTCCATGGTTCATCTTATCCCATACAATTTCTGCTTTCACTTCGAGACCAGCAAGTTCACATGCACGAGAAAAGTCTACCCAGCTGTCAAAGCGACAAAATGATATGAGTGCGCCACCGTCTTTGAGTTTCTTAGATGCTTCGTATATAAACCAAATAAAGGGGAGTTTGTCGTTTGCAATTTTTGGCTTCCATTGGGTCTTATCAGTCCGCCAGGCGGACTGATAATTCATGCCGTAAGGTGGGTCAGTCAACACCAGGTCAACACTTCCGTCTGGTATCTTCTTCATCTCCTCCAAACAGTCACCGTGAATCAGAGTAATCATAATTAATATAGTTTCTTAATATCGTCAAGTGAGCGGATAATATGGTACTTACCCCCATTACGTTCTAAGCGTTTCTGAAAAAGAATTTGATCACTCGATTGAACCCCACGAGGAGTTTTTATTTCAAATCCAACTAGTTGGCCTTTGATAACTCCTAAAATATCCGGAACTCCCTTGAGCCCAGTATGTGATCTATACCCATTCAATTTAGGATCATATACTGCCAAGTTATTTTGTCTCCATGCGAAGATGCCTTTACCTTGAAGGTATTTGAGGACGGCTGATTGGATTTTACTTTCGAGCATGCTAAAGAGTAATACTGCCTTCTACCTCATTACCAAATACGTCCCAACCATCTGTCTTTTGTCGTGCAAACATTTCTAGTCTTGGCAAGTCACCAAGTAAATCAACTATTCGTTTTTTTGTTTCCTCTGGTTTTTTACTATGTGATTCAATTGGACTCATAATGACTGATCTAACTCCTGCATTTATTCGTTTCGGTTTACCTTTAGTAGCAATCAAACAAAGCTCTGCGTTTGCTCGTGTCCATCTCCCCATACCCATAAACGGAGTACCAGATTTTTTATTTAACTTAATCCAAGTGAAGGCACAAGTTTTATACTCAAAACCCCATGCTTTTATCAATTCAAAACACTCGTTCAGTTTTGGCATTGTTACCCACATAAAAAGTACACAATCATCATCTGCTACCCCCCCCCACTGGTAAAAGTGCTATGTTGTGAGTATCCATAACATCATATTTACAGCCAGCACCACGATTACCTGCTAAGGCTTTATCTTTGTAACTCCACGGTGGATCTGCATAAATTATTTTATATTTTTTTGGCATACTGACGACGCGGTATATACGCGACTCCTTTTACCTTAGCTTTGTATTCTAATAATTCCTCCGGTGTCAAGAACAGATAACTGAAATCTGCATCAATCCCACTCCCATCGTTTGTCTTATCCATCTCAGGGTAGTAACTGGGGCGCTGTGGACCGGGCTTCGCTACCTTCTTCTCTGCTACCTTATACTGTATAACCCCAAACTTCACACTCTGCTCTATCAGCTTCGACCTATGCACAATCGTCATGGCCGCTTGAAACACATCCATAGAGATACCCTTCTCGACCGCTCGCGCTTCGAGCTTGTCGTAGGTACTGCCGGCATCGTCTATGATGCGCTTGATTATGAGAGTGGCTAGGGTGGTGGGTTGCATACTCGTGCCAGCCTACTAGGGGTAATCTAATAGAGACTGGCACCAGCAGACAGCTGGTGAGGTACTGCGTACCTGTTAGAAGTTATCCTTATCTCCCTCCTCAGGTGCTTCTACACTCTCGCCTCCGGCTGGTTCGATAAACTTATTGTCAGTGAGGTAGTCCTTTAACCACTCGTTACGCATAGCAAAAAAGATTTTCCAGGCTTCACTCGTATTCTTCTTCTTTGTCTTAGCGTCTGGCTGTGGGTAGCCGAGGAGTCCACTAAAGGTCTTGGTCTCCTCGTTGTATTCTGAGAATGCTGATCGAATAGTCTCGCCGTCCTGTTGGATGAACAGGGCTGGACGACCAGACTTCTTAGCGATATATGACTTCAGTGTTACTTCTTCAGCTAGATCGATATTCGGCAACGCTTCCATAAATGACTCGCCGTAGCCTGACGCTGCCTTGAGTGAGAGGATAAACAGATTGTCGTCCTCATCCTTGATAGATACGTTTACACTCGTACCGTAATCACCATCATAGAGCTGTACGCCGGTAATTAGTCCCTTGATCCCACTGTACGCAATCTCCCACTTCTCAGTGGTCTTGCCATCATCATCAGTGTGGGTTCGTAATACTGCGCCTTCGGTTCCTTCAGCTACCTTCTCGCGCATCTTCCCATCTTTTAAGATGTATAAGTAGCGGTTATTGTCGTCTTTAATGAGTCCCATAGACTTGTTATATGTGGCCTTACGCCTTAATGTAGTGCTTGATTGCCCTACCTGTATAGGTTACACCTCCTCCTCTGGTTCGGCAACTGTTGATAACTTCGGCACGTTCCGCACCACTTCCCACTGTTCCTCCTCCGGTATCACAATCGGCTCATCAGCGCCCTTATGCTCATAGTTCCCCAACGTCGGGTTATACTTCATCATGTTGTTATGTACCTGCGTCCAGTAGGCGTTGCGAGTGAACCACTGCTGGTACATAGCTATTACCTGGCTCTGTTCGACAAGCGAGCGATGGAGATGGTCTATCTGACTGTACAAGCCATCCCGTTCGTCATTGGTCATCTCATCAATATGCAACTCATATTCTCTAAGCTGAAACCGAAGAGTTTTAATAGTCTTCTCCTTAGCTTCATTCTCAAGAATGAGTTGAGCTGTGCGCTTCTGTAACTGAGCTATGCTAGACATATACCAACATTAATTATCGTCTTCATAAGCTCAGGACCATCAAGCGAATACTTCGACCACTCACCGTTCCAGTTGAAGATATCTATACCCTCCACCTTCCAGCCGGACTGCACCATCATATAGCTGTAGACAGAGAGTTGCAGAAAGTTCTTCGCGAGCTTGTTCGCACCCAGATACGCAAACGGCGCAAGTAGTACTGACTTGTTCACGAGAATATCAGCCGTGATCTTATAGTCACGGATACGACACGTCTTAGGTCCGGTTACTAGTAGGTTATCAACTAGCCCACAGATACCCTGCTTGACCCACGAGATACAGACCTCCTGATGTGAGTCACCATCGAGGTAGATAGGTTCAAGCGAGAGTATCAGTTCCCGCAAGAACGGATGGTTCGGCATGGCAGCGTTATACTCCTTGCCGGACACTGCCTGGATACGCGCACCGAGGGCCTTATACTTGAAGTAGTGTTCGAGGACCGCATGGATAGCCGTACCGAAGCCAGCCGCTGCCTTTCCGTTACTGTCCCACATGGCTAGTATCTCGTCTTGGTCCTCTCCCCACTTAGTAGCTGACATGCGACTGATGCCGTCTGAATCGAACTCCTCCTCGTAGTTCTTGATAATGCCGGTAGCGGAATTGAGACGCTTGCCCTTGTAGGTGTAACTGTGGGCTACGTCATCGAAGGTGATAGGAGCTTTCTCGTTGAAGGAGACATAGCGGGTTAGTTCTGACATGCCACGAGTATATCAGACTGCCAATCATATGTTATCAACACCCTCGAAGCGTCTTTACTGCCTGGATAAACGGAACCCCGTCCCGGTGCATCACGTAGTCGATAGATGTACCTCCAAGCTGGCAGCCGAAGCACTTAAAACGGTTGTTATCAGTCGTAATATAAAAAGAGGGTGTTCTCTCCTCATGGAACGGACAACTACCACGCTTCCGCTTAGAGCCAAAAAGCTGACCATCGTATAGGTCAACCAGTGGTACTTCCTTAGCGCGAGCGATATCTTCTTCAGTGATAGAGGTGCTAGAACTATAGTTCCGCTTCCGGCTGTCGATACGCTTGATCGCGCGTAGGTAGTGTTCTGTCTTCTCTTGTACTATCAAGTAGTTGGCATGGGCATGGATAGCCTCGCGGGTGAACTCATCATCATCCTCAAGCCTCTTGTATGGCTGGTACTGACGCTCGATAGCCTGAATGTTCTCCACGCACGCCTTGCGGATATCAGGTAATGAGTCCTCGAATTCTGTGAGTGCTTCACTGAGCGTCATGGTAGAACTGCTGTACTGATTCATCCACACTCAAGAACCCGCCCGTAAGCTTCCCCTGAAGATACACACCGTCAAGCGAGCGAACGCGGGAGATAGCGACATAGGCCTGGCCGGTAGCGAACACTCGACTGACGTCGATCACCGCCTTGTCGAGCGTCATACCCTGACTCTTATGGATAGTAATGGCCCACGCGAGACGGAGGGGCATCTGTTTTACTGACGCGATCACCTTCTTGTTCTTACCATACCCGTTGGCATGTTCCCAGGACATCGGGATCACCTCTACCTCACTATCGTTACTGAAGATACGGACTCGCACCATGCCATCCTGTAGCTCAATCACTTCTCCCTGTGTTCCATTCACCCAACGCTGTTCAAGATCGTTACGAGTAAAAATGACCCGCGCACCTACCTTGAGTATCAGCTTCTCCGGCGAGAGACAGTTCTTCTTAATCTGCGCAAGGTAGCGCTCGTCGCCAGTCTCAGTCATGTTATAGGTCTTAGGTACAGTCGTAAGACGTGACAGCTTCATCGTGTTGATCTGGTCTACCTTCTCATTATGCGTATCAAGCCGCACGACATCATGCAGGTCTGATACATCATCTACCACTCGCTCACGGATATGAGCCTTCTGGTCATCAGAGAGAACACCTGACCGGATGCCCGCGAGGATATCAATAAAGGTAGTATCGTTCGTGCGGTGCTGTTCAGTAATGTTGCAGAACTTAAACCCGCCATTAATCCACGCTTCACTGGTAAAGGCATACTCACCCTTGACTGGTGGGAGCTGGTAGAAGTCACCAACAGCGATCACCCGGATACCACCGAACGGCGCTTTATTCTGTCGGGCGGTCTTCGCTAGGATGTCGAGGTTCTCGAATAGCTGCGCTGATACCATAGATATCTCATCTATAATAAGTACCTCAGTGAACAGGTAGCGGTTGAGAGTGTTACTGTTGTCGAAGATATCCTGCACATCTTCTTCAGTCAGTGGCTTATCGTCACGTACACCCATAAACGAGTGTAGCGTCTTCCCGCTGACGTTGATAGCAGCGATACCAGTCGAGGCAGTCACGGCGAAGTCTTGGCCGTTGTCAATCAGGTACTCTATGTACTGATTCGTGAGGTAGGATTTGCCAGAGCCTGGTTGCCCCGTGAGGAATACGTTACAGGTTTCTTTTTTGAGAATGGTTAGAGATTCGGATTGTGTCATATTCTATCTGCGAACGGACTGTCACCAAAATCTTCAGTGACTTCCGGTCTGTTTAAATTATTAAGGTCGTTGTCACGTTGCTGTTGTGTTAGGACTGTTTGGTTCTGGTATCGTTTTGGCTTGGGTGGTTGCCAGAGTGGTACGTAGTCGTCGTCGAGGAGTCCCATACCCTTATGCTCGCTTAACCCACTTAGGTGTCCAGTCGGTTGGACGCTTATTAATCATCCGAGTAATAGTAGAACGATCAGCGTCACGCATAATAAAAGCGATATCTTCATGTGTGTACTCTTGGAGCGAAAGTGCCCATACTAGTTCACATCGCTTCTGTTCCAACAACTCCTTTATCATTTCTTGTTTATTCATATATGTGTAGTATAGCACATAACTATGCACAGAATATAGTGCATAGTTATCACCAAGTGTGGATATTGTCAGTGTATAGTATGTGCTAAAATAAGTACCGTATGAATCTCGATAACATTACACTTTGCCCAGAACGAAAGGAGTATAAAAAATTTATTAATGACCCAGAGAGTAAAGCGAACGGAGCTGAGGAGTTTAATAAAATAAAGAAAATCCTCGCTGAGAAGTATAAGCTCGCGTTCCATAACTATCTGGCTGAGGTATTCCCGTATCTACGCTTTGAGGTAGGCGAGGAGAAAGTGTATTGGAATTATAATACTCTCACTGGTATCTATGATGAAGTGGCGCAGACTACAGCGAAGGAGTGGGTGATAAAGTTATTGATTGACGAGAATCTGCTTTCAAGTGCAAACGACTCGTTCGCTAAAACGGTCCTCAGTCGCTACCGCGCTTGCTATGCAGAACGTGGGAGTAGTTACGACGACTTCGATAACGACGACAAGCAGTTCCACGCGCATAATGGTTGGGTGCAGTTAGATACGCTTGCCTTCACGCCACATACAGCGGAGCGGTTGAGCCGGCGTAAGAGTGCGGTGAATTATGATGCGGGAGCTACGTGTCCATTGTATGACCAGTTCCTCGATACACAGATACAGTTAGCACCGGACCAGGTGAGAGCGATAAATCAGTTCAGTGGGTTGCTACTTACACCTGATATTACGAAGCAGAAGATGCTGGTACTGATAGGTAAGCCGGGGTGTGGTAAGAGTACGCTCTTGGATTTATGGACTGACGTGCTTGGTGACTGTGCTACGCAGAATAGTTTACATGAGATAGCGAGTGAGTCGTTTCGATTCCGTGGGTCTACCTTAGTAGGTAAGACACTATGTTGGTTTGATGAAGTGGAGGTGACACGTAGTAATATGGGTAACTCACTGATTAATCTGATTACCGGCCAGCAGATACGAGTAGAGCGTAAGGGGATTAATGGGATTATTGCGTCACAGAATAAGCTGAAGTGTGTACTGACGGCTAACACCCTACCACGCAGTGCTGAGATGGGTATTTATCGTCGTATGATATTAATTTACTTGAACTACTCGTTCTATGACAATATGACGGACAATAAAAACATACGAAGTATGCTTCGTGCTGAAGCGAGTGGGGTGTTGAATCGTATGCTTCGGGGACTCAAGGATATTACTGATAATAGTGGCTTTACTACTATCGAAGGGCATGATGATCTTATTGAAGAATACAAGGCTAGTAGTAACACTGTAGCTGAGTTCTTGGAGGAGTATTTTGATTTTGACTATGAGGCACCCAAAGTAACTACTAAGGTGTTACTTGAGGCATATAAGAACTACTCTAAGGATCGTTATGCTGATACATTAACACCCGCTAGGTTTGGGGTATTGGTTGGTAGTCATGGCTTGCGTAAGTTTAATAATATTGCAAATGTACGTGGTACAGGGGGTGTCCATATGTGGGCTGGACTGAAATTACGAGAAGGATATTTGTACAATACGGAGGGATTTATACGAGAAGTGACCCAGAATTTTTAGTGACGGCACTTTTTGGAACTGCCGTCACTAAAAATATAAAACAATAATAAACAGGTAGTGTCTATATTGACACTACCTGTTTTTATATAGTGCAATCATAAAAGTGCCGTCACTGCCGTCACTAGACCGTCACTACGTCACTCCTATATATAGAGCCGTAAAAATGACTAAAAACGAGCAAAGTGACATAGTGACGGTACTTTTATATCTATAGAATAATAATAATAATAATAATAATATATAGGGGAGTGGGAAGTTGCCGTCACTGTCACTTTTCTTGTAGGTTTTTATTTCTGTGGTGTAATTTATCCACAGGTGTCTTGTACTCTTTGTGCTATACTTTTTGACATATGCTAAAAACACAATCATTCGATTTGATGGATTCAGATGGTATTAATGTTTTATTAAATCAATACCCACTAGCTGAGGGTGCGTCTATCTTTGTTTCTGATGGTAAGATTTGTATTCCGTATGAAGATGGTGAGCCTGAGAATGACTCACACCGTTCTGTTCGTGCTAAGACTGAGATTAACAAGATGAACAAGCAGATTGCTGTTATTGAGCATTCGAATAAGGTGCTCGAGATTATCAAGGCTGATCTCGATAGTAAGTTTGCTACCGCTGATGCTGATTACAAGTCAGCTACTAACAACAAGCGCTTTGAAGCTGCTCGTAAGGAGCTTGAGGATGCCCTTACTCACAATTCTATAGCACTGCGTAACAACGTAGCTGAGATTGAACGTATGGAAATTAATATTAAGTTGTTGACAGAGAGTATTTAATGTTACTATAGGAGGTAATGACAGAGGTCAAATCAAAAAGAAAATTATCTGTCAAAGCTAAAAAAGCATTTGACATTATGGTGGAAAATGGTGGAGTAGTTAGTACTGCCATGATTGAAGCTGGTTATTCTCCAGCTACTGCTAAAACTCCTCAGAAGTTGACAGAGAGCAAAGGCTGGCAAGAGCTGATGGCTGAGTATCTCCCTGATGTGGATGTTGCTAAGCGCCACCAAGAGTTGATGAACTCTACCACTATTGACCATATGGTTTTTCCTCTTGGTCCTAAAGGTGAGGATGATATTAATTTCAGTGGTGGACGTACTGAGAGCAATAAGATTGAAGATGGTGGTGTCCCAGTGGAGCGTACTACACTCACTGATCAGGAGATTAAAGACATGCTGGCTGAGGTGAACTGTAAGGTGCGCCGTATTGTACATGGTGAGACAGCACGCCATGTATACTTTTGGACTGCTGACAGTAAGGCTCGTAAGGATGCGATTGATATGGCGTATAAACTCAAAGGTAGTTATGCGCCAGTCAAGTCGCTTGTAGCTAACATCCATGTAAATGAAGAACGACGACAGCAATCAAAATCAATCATCACCAACATCTTACGAAGACGAACTTCATAAGATACTTGATGAGGGTGATAAAGAAGCGATACGCTCGCTGTTTACTTTTAACTCTACCTACTCTGATGATGAGGTTATCTTTCTCTTTCAGATATGGTCAGCGTACTTCTATCCGCAGTATTTTAAGACTGAAGATGCACCATTCCATGATGATATAGATCGGAATAACCTTGCTATCTATCGCGGAGAAATTGATTCGTTTATTGATGGGATCTTTCGTGGTGCTGCTAAAACTACCAGAACAAAACTATTTCTCTGTTTCTGTATTGCAAACGATGAGGACCACCTGAAGCGCTATATTAAAATCGGAACTAAGGATGGTAAGAACGCAATAAAGATCGTAACCAGTATGTACAACCACCTAGCGTTTGGTCGTGTCCGTTACTACTACCCTGAGATATTCGCTAAGACACCAGAGAAGCGCCCGGAGACTATGGGAGATTTCTATACAGCGACGAATATTCAGGTGCTGGCTACTACGGTGGGTGTAGAACAGCGTGGACAGATTTCAGATGAGTCACGCCCTGATTTACTGTGGTTCGACGACTTTGAAACTCGTGTGACGTTACGATCAGCGGTGATCACCCAGATGATTTGGGATAACATGGAGGAGGCACGTACAGGTCTGGCTGAAGATAAGGTGAATGCCAAGCAGAAATATGCCGGTGGGTGTATATACACATGCAACTATATCTCTGAGCGTGGTAATGTTAATAAGCTTGTTGAAGAACGTGAGGGGCGGAAGGTATTGCTGGTGCCGATTATTACTAAGGAGGGAATTATTACATGGCCTACTCGTTACACTATGGAGCGTATTGAACAGATTAAAGCGTCAGCTGAGGACTTTGCAGGTGAGTATCTAAACGAACCGTCAGCCGGCGCTGATGTCTACTTCGATCGTGCAGCTATTGATAAGCAGATTAAGAAGCAGCCAGTCAAGGAGATTGCAGGCCTCAAGATATTCCATGAGTATAATGCTATGCGTCGGTATGGTAGTGGAGCTGATACTGGTGGTGGTGTTGGGCTTGATAGTTCTACTAACGTGATTATTGATTTTACGTCTATTCCTGCTCGAGTGGCTGCTACATTCAAGAGTAATGTGACACAGCCTGATGCGTTCGGCTTTGAGCTTATCAGTCACGGCAACCGTTTTGGTGAGTGTATTATTGGTGTTGAAAATAATAAATTTGATTCAGTCATTCGAGTCTTGAAGGAGAAGGACTATCCAAACATCTACTTCACTGAGGTAGAAGAAACACGAGCTGGACTACCACCTAAGACGCGACACTACGGATGGAATACCAATAGTGCTACCAAGTATACGATGCTAGTTGAACTCAAGACTGCTATTGAAACAGGATTACTAGAGCTATCCGACCCTGATTTGATTAATGAAGCCAGAAGCTATAGCCGTGATGACCTTATGGACCGAGACGAAGATGTGCGTCTGACTACCCGTCACTTTGACTTGCTCATAGCGTGTGCCATCGCATGGCAGATGCGTAAGTGGGCGATAGTAGCGAAGCCACAAACAGCAGGATATCAACAGGGCGCTTATGAAGCGCCGGGTGTAGAATAGTGGGTATGGAAAAACGCGATAACTACACACGTTGTCAAATCTGTGGTGAGATTTTTTTAACTGACTCTTGTATACTTGACAAGACGAAAGGCTACTTGTGTCCTAGAGGATGCGAGGAGCCGTTTCAGCAAGATGCTTATCAATCACCTTTACAAGAATGAGCCATGTTCATTTTATAAAAAAGCGATGTGCACGATGTGAGAAGTTGTTTGATATTCCTAATCTCAAAGATAGTAAAGCGAGAGACTTTTCTCTTTTATACACACCTTGCAGTCACTGCTATTATGTCGAGGATATAACGAATCCTAAGTATAAACTATCTGGCCGATGTGTTTCTTGTGCCATCCCTTTTGCTTTGATTAACCATAAAGCTAAGGGCATGTGCCACCGCTGTTTAATGAAGCACTATCGTAATTCCACAAAAACCCAGTAGTTTATTACTATGCTACTATGACACCTGAAACTCAAGTGGAGGACTCTCTTTTGGATTTAGAATCGCGTTACAAAAATTTGGGTAAGGCACAGCTGGCTGATGCCGCTGTACAGATTACTCGTTTGCAGATTCTTGCCTGTTTTGAATATAAAAAGCCACGCATCCAACAGATTAATAAGTTCTATTCGCTGTATGATGGGAAAGTGCCGAAGAAGCTGCGACAGCTATTCAATGTCCCGATTCCAGTGTTCGCTGGGATGATTGATACTCTTAATGCTCAGTATGATACGGGCGTATTTCTGGAGTTTTCTGAAGGTGATGCCGCTGACTATTTCAAAGTTAACAAGATAAACGGGGCATGGCGTAATGAAGTGATGAATACCTCTACCACAAGCAAGTGGGATTCTAAGCTGCGCATGGCTCGTAAACACGCTATCATGACTGGTCGCGGAATCATGGAATACAACGTGACGTCTGATCCTGAATACAAGTCAGAACTAACGAATGTGATGCTGAAGAACTTTAACTTCCAACCTAAAGGTGGACTCTACCTCGAGAATCACCTATTTGCGGGTACTGAAGATATCGACAAGACTCGCTCGGAGCTTATTTCTGGTGCTCAGGCTGGTATCTATGATAAAGCACAGGTACGGCAGCTGATTACTCTAGCAGGGAGTAGTGACTATTTACCTGATTCTAATCATGACATGGCTGAAAAGCTACAGCGATTTAAGCCTCTTGGTCTTAATCCTGAAATGCACAGTTACGTGGGGCAGGATGTATACAAACTAGCACAACAGGTTATTGAACTTGATGGACAGAGATATTATATTTTGTTTCACCCTTGGACTAACATTTGGATTCGCTTTGAAAAGTGGAAGGATGTCTGTTCGTCAGACTTAATGCCGTGGGTTACGTTTGCTACTCACGAGGATGATGAGAATTTTCTATCTAAGGGCTATGGCGATGACCTCTATCCAGCAGCTGATGCTATCGTGGCAATGTTTAACCAAGAGCTTACGAACCGTGAGAAGCGTAACTTCGGTGCTCGAGCCTACGATAAGGATATGTTCCAAGATGTCCGCAAGCTTGATGAGTCTATGCACCGACCTGATGCTCTTGTGCCAGTTGATACTAAGGGAGGCACAAGGCAGATTTCTCAAGGTATCTTTGAGTTCAAGGTAGGAGAACTGGGTGGTACAGTCAACCTGATTGACTGGATTACCGGCAGTCTTGGACGTAACACTGGCGCGACTGACCTCGCTATGGGTGGGGTACAGGAGGTATCTAAGAAAGCGTCAGTGACGTTTGCTGAACAGAAGTCTGTCTCGAAGCGTATCGGATGGGGAGCACAGCCATTCCAAGACATGATGGGAGATCTTGGGCAGCGATATATCTGGGGCTTGCGTGACCACATGCCAGCGCGGATGGCTATTCAAGTGCTTGGTGAGTCTGGCTGGGACTGGGATGAGATTACCCGCATGGATTTGAGTACCAACAAGGATATCAACGTACTTATTCGCTCGAGTGACCAGAAGCAATCAGAGAACGAACTCAAGTCTAAGCGTCGAGCTGAGGCGCTTGGTATGGTTGACCCTAACACTATCAATCCACAATGGCGTAACGAGCAGATTCTGCGGTCTGTTGGTGAATTTGATGATGATGAGATTGCACAGGCTCAAGATGTCAAGACCTATAACGACCGTAAATCACTCTCTAAGGCCAGCGAGTCTATTCAACTCATACTGCGTAACCAAGAGCCTGATATCTGGGGGGGTGCTACCGTTGCCTTTATGCAGAAGATTGTTGACTTCGCTGAAGATAAAAAGGCAACACTGAAAGATAAGTATATAAAGCTACATGAGTATGCCATGGCTCATAAGGATATTGTGAAAGCTAATATTGACCGTAAGGTGGCTGAGCAAGCAGTAATGCAAGCACAACAGCCAGCCCCTGAAGGTGACGTGCCGGCTGGTGGAGCTGTACCAGCAGAACAGACACCAGCGCAAGACGCAGGACTTAGTGGCGGGATGGCACGTGCCATGAACACAGCTAGTGCCGCTGTATAACTATGAATAACTACCAAGAGAAAATAGAAGAAGCGCGTCAGATATTTCTGTCTGATGTTGATGAGGAGATTCAGAAAGATAATCTCGATAAGATTCGAGAGTGGGAGCAAACGCTACGGACTAATGCAGCGTTTGCTTCGTGGCAAGAGAGTGATATCAGTAAGTTGTTGCTGGCTGAGTTTAAGACAGTCTATAAAGAGGCATCATGTCGCTTGGCTGAAACGAGAGTCTTGACGGATGCGGAGCGAGCTACGCTCTGGGCTAAAAAAGACGCTTGTCTCATGGTCATCTCTTTGATGGCTAGAGATGCTAAAGGAGAGATTGCGAGTGTACAACAGGAGATTGATCGTGCTCTTAGTTCCACATAACTAGAGTAGTTTTATAAGATGTAAATATAATCATTTAGTATATGGCAAAAAACAAACCTGAAGTGGTAGATGAAGTGGAAGTAGCTGAAGAAGTAGCTGAAGAAGTAGTAACTCCTAAAGCTAAGGCGGCAGCTCGTGACTCAGTAACCGTCGTCTGGCGTGCTGGTAGTCGAGAATATACTCGGGCTACTCACGGAGAAGACTTTGAAGCGCTAGCTACTGAGTTTGCAGAAAAGAAGAACGGTAGTCTCGTGTAGTTTGTCAGGGGGTTCGAGGAGAACCCCTCACAAAAGGTGCGAGCCTTTTCCCGAGTAGAACGGCATTATTTCTACAAGTGTTGATAGGATCATTGCAAAACCTATTCCCCGCTGATAATCGGGGTACATAAATAAAAATCACTATGAGTACAGAAGACCAAGCTGTGATGGATGCTTATACGGCAGAAGGTATTGAATTACCACCAGAAGCAGCACCTGCGGCTGAACCAGAAAGCGCGCCAGCACCGAAACCGGCAGCTACCCCTGAGCCAGAAGCAGCGCCTGTAGTAACACCGGAAGGTGAAGCTAAGGTACCCGAACCTTTAATAGAAGAACCAAAAGAACGAAAGCCACGGTCTATTTATCACGATTTGAAGGACACTCGTAATGACTTAAAAACAGAGCGAGAGTTACGTGAGAAAGCAGAACGGGAGCGTGATGAAGCGTTAGCTAAGGCTAATAAGCCAGCTACTGAAATGAAGGCTGATGATCTTGACGCGTTTGCTGAAGAAATTGGAGCAGACCCGGCAGCAATTAAGAAGATGCGAGAGCTATTCTTAAAAGACATGCCAGCATCAACTATTAGTCCTGAGTTACAGACTAAGCTTGAACAGTTTGAGGCATGGCAGAAAGACAACGGGCAAGCTATCGCAAGTCAACAGTTTGAAACCGAGTTCAATTCAGCCATCCCACAACTGCAACGCATGTTCCCTAATGCATCTAAAGAGGATATTGTCGCAATGAAAAGCGAAATTGATACTTTGGCACACACGACTGAATATCATGATAAAGAGATTGATTACATTGCGTTCCGAAATCAGGAAAAGTTAGCTACTCTTATTACTCCCCATAAAAAGGGTCTCGAGTCGAAAGGCCGAGTTGATGCAACTAATATCCCTACTACGTTTGACCCTAATGCTGATGTCACTAAGATGTCACCAAAGGAAGCGGAAGTGTGGGAGAAGGGTTACAACGATATGATGAAAAATAGCGAGCTTGTAAATGATTCTATTGGACGACGTGTAATGCTGTAGATTCTTTTGGTTTGACATTATAACCTAATATTTTATGGCTGTCAATCCAAACACAATGACGTTCAAGACCGTTTTTACGGCTGAATACCAAATGTCCCACTACAAGGAGCCTGTATACCAGATCCTTGCAGATTCTCGCCTCGAGTCACAACTCACTAAGGGGCAAACTATCGCTCGCTCATACGCTTCAGATGTTTCTGTAAACGACATGGGTGGCGATGGTAGTTACTCAGTACAAGCTATCACTGATACTCAGGAAACGCTTACTGTTAACAAGGAAAAAGAAGCGAGTATTTATGTCAAGGATCTTGACCTATTGCAAGCTCACCTTCCAGTAAAGCAGAAGTATGGTCGCAAGCTCGCAAACGCACTGGTCAACCAGGTTGACGGTGACGTACTCCGCGCTGCCTACCAGGGCGCAGGAACTACTCTCGATGATGGTAGTTTCGCGGGTACTGCTGGTAATGGCTTTGCTGTTACAGCGTCAAACGTAGCGACTATGTATGCTACTGCAATGCAGAAGCTTCGCTTGAAGAACGTTGTGTACAACAAGCGTTTCCAGGGTGGCGCTGGAATGAAGATTGAAGTACCTGAAGGTATGCCTATCGCTATCGTAACTCCTGAAGTTATCACAGCGATTGAACTATATCTCGGTGGTAAGGATTCACTCTTGGGTGACTCAGTATCTCGAAACGGATACGCTGGTTACTTCATGGGATTTGAGAACTTCAGTTCAAACGCACTTCCATGGACCGCAGTACTTAGTGTAGCTACAAACGCTACTGATACTGATACTGTCGTTATCAACGGTGTAACACTCACAGCTGACGCTGATGGTGCTGCGGTTGGAGCTGGACACTGGTCAATTCAGGGTTCTGCTGACCTAGGTTGGGCTTCATTCACTGAATTGGTAAACGGTACTGGTACAGCTGGTGTAGACAACTACATTGACGTATCTGCTGATGACCGACGCAAGTTGAAGAACATTACTGCTGTGCATGACACTAGTGCTGACACTATTACTTTCACTGGCTCAGGCTGGGGAACAGTAGAAGTATCAGAAACTTTGACTGCTGCTGGTAACATCTTCACTGTTGGTAAGGAACAGGTTCACTGTATCTTTGGTTTGAGTAAGTCTGTATCCCTCGTGATGCAGAAATACCCAAGTCTCACTGAACGTCCTTCACCACAGGCTCGTATCGGTAACGATTACATTGCTTGGGCTGTGTACGGTATCAAGGTGTTCGTAGATCAGGCACCACAGATTGTACAGGTAGCAGTGGATTCAACATCATTCACTGGTTCAAGTACAACTGTAAATTAATAGCCTAACTATACTATTATGATTGATACACTAAAGATGTTCGGAGTCAGTGTTCTAGTAGTAATAGTTGCGCTATTACTTACAGGTAATATTGGAAGTACTCCCGGAGTCGGAGGTACTTACGAGCTTACTAAGCAGTACTTTTCACAAGGTATTGAGGCGAGTGTTGTTGATGCAGATCGTCTGATCGTAGGATCAGCGTCAGCGTCATCAAGTGCGAATTTTGGAAAAGCATGTTGGACAGTCACCACGCAAGCGGGGGCAACACAGTATGTTTTCTTTAGAAGCTCAGGTATTGCTACCTCATCAACAAGTTGTAATTAACAGCTAGTGTTCTCGCTCGGCTCTCTTACGGGAGAGTCGTGACGAGGACAGTAATAATAAATAAATTTATGATAAGACCAGAATTAGTGAAAGTACTTGATGCAGTAACAGCAACTACTGTTTCTGAACCAGTAAATATTGAGAATGCGGAAAAGATATCACTTATCTTTACTCGAGCGAACCATTCTGCGGGATCAAGTGCCTTTTCAGTAGAAGTATCGCTTGATGGTAGTACCTATGTAGCATTCAACAAATTGATATCTAACGCCACTAACACTAACGCTCAAACAAAAACTCGTGTAGCGTCAGTTTCACTTGCAGCTAACGGTTCTAGTACCGTTGCGATGGATTTGGAAAACGATATATACCGATGGATGCGAATTACAGCGACTGAAACCACTGACGGTACTCATACTGCTAAAGCACTTATTCAACGACACGCTTAAATAAAGACTTATGTCAGTTATCCTTCAGCCACAGTCTAGCTTTCCAATAATCAGACAGGTGGCTAACCACCTCGATTCCACGACCTATTACGTCAGGGCTGTTGTACGTGACGCTGATGGTAACACTATCGCTACGGTTGACCTTGCTAGTAAAGGTAGCCAACGCTATCAGTCACGATATCGTGTGCCGGTTGATAGTAGCGGGCAAGGTGCGTATATCTCTATAATTACGTCAGTCTACACTGATGCTGGATATACAACGAAGTCACCTAACTATGGTGATGAGGAGAATACCTACCTTGTTTTTGACCGTGTACTGAGTACGCTAAAAGGAGGAGGTGGTGGAAATCTCGATATCGGTACTATTCGTAGAGTTGTAGCTGAGGAATTAGCAAAAGTACAGCCAGAACCAGAGGAGGACATGCCAGAAGCACCTGAAGTTGAGGAGCCTGATGTTATCACACCACAACTTAAACAGATGTCTAGTGATATTGCTACTTTAAAAACAGCTATTGCGCGTATTCCTACAGATACACTTGACTTGACTGATATTAAACAGGCAATGGAGACTATTTACAGCTCAATTGAGGCCAAAGAAGTGACACCAGTGACTGATTTAACTCCTACTATAGAAGCGATTGATGCGATGGCAATTGATGTACTACAGCAAGTGGAAGGGTTGCGTCAGTTTGTAGCAGAAACTGAAACGGAACTAAAAAAGACAATTGTTGATACGATTACAGACAATATGCAGAACACTGAGTTTGTAACTGATTTCCAAGTCAGACCTAAGCGAAAAGTATCAAGTAGTCCACAACCAGAGCAACCTGCGTATGATATGAGTAAACTAAGCATGTAATATGACTACTGGAAACGAACTACAGACGTTTATAACAGGACTCAACGCTGAGGCTACTATTGACCTCACGCTACTTGACGTACTCGTTGATAATGCTAAGACTGTCCTTGAAGAAGAACGTCCTTGGATGTGTTTGCGTAAAACTGATACGAGCAAAACTGTCACTGCCGGCAATACATGGCAGACCGCTATTGATCTATCTACTATCAGCGACTTCTCTCGCTTTTACATGAATCAGGACGGGGTAGTTATCAAGCTCTTTGATGGGGACAACCGTGTGGATTACATAACGCTAAAGTCTTATGATCAGCGACTCGAATATAAAGATGTCTCGGGAACTGCGGTATACGATGCTAATAGTAAGCAGCTCTATATTAATGGCCGTGTGGCTTTTGCAGGAACTCTATATATTCCATATATGGCGACTTCTCCTGCGATTGCTTTAACTGTTGATACGTCCGTTTGGACTAATTTCCCTAGCCGGTTCTTGCCGCTGTTGGGGTATTATGCGATTTCTATAAATAAAGGTGCTGTTGATTACGATAGTATCAACCGCGAAATGTTGCCTGAAAACAGAGCGACACTTAATGCTCTTAAAAATGCTCTCGAGAAGTGGGATGATGCGATGCAATTAAACACAATCCAGAGCAACGACCCTAGTGAATACCCTGGGGGCTACCCACGTCTCGGGGCGGTAAACAGATACGATGAATAACTATGGACTATACTATCTCCAATTTTTACGGAATCAATACAGCCATTCGAGATACCAAGGCTCTCAAAGCTGGTTATTCACCAGACTCATTAAATTGGCTCACGAGTCGAGAAAATGACAGCATCTCTCTCCGTCGAGGCTATGCCCGTCTCGGGCAGACAGAAGTAACTGGTAACGGAAAAGTAACAGGTATCGGAGTAGCTAAAGGGTACAATGGAGATGAGCAGTTATGGTTCTCGTATGACCGTAAAATCAAATACTATAGTGCCGCTCTCGATGATGTAGTCGAAATCAGCGCAGACATATTGCCAGTTGCAGCTGATGGTGAAGATACCTGGTTTCAGCCATATTCAGGACTTGGCGGCGCTTTTGTATTGTGCGGATCTCCTAACTCAAGTGTATATAAGATTCCAGTCGCTAATCCAGATAGTGCTGTTGACCAACTGACAAACAACTACCGATGGGGTGTATTTCACGTAGGACAGAACCGAGCATTTACCGGACAGCGTAATGGTATTGTTTCAGGTAATAACGATCCAACAGGATTTTATCTTTCATACATTGATAAAGACCAGCTATCTGACTTTACTTCAGTTACCGCAGAAGCTGTTGCTGCTTTTCCACATACCCTCACAGCGCGAACAGGTGCTGAGACTGTTGCCTATATCTATCTGACTGACGGAGTTGAGACATTTAAAGATGACCGTAATGGTAATCTTGTGGGTAGTGCCGGCGGTGTCGGTACAGTCAATTATGCGACTGGTATCATTGATATCACATCATGGGGAGCAGGAGCTGCTGGCGGGGCTATTACAGTTGACTACTACACTGAAACGTCTACTAGTGGGGGTATTCTCGACTTCACCGGTGGAGCTAACGGACAAGGCAAGTCATTCCGACAGGATGACGCTGGGGGGAATCTTATGGCTATTTTCAATATCAATACGACACAGTATTGCTTCCATGAAAACCGAACATGGCAGTTTCAGTCTTCACTTGACGATACACAGAGTACTAACTTGCCATACCGTAACGTCGGGATTCCGTATGTACGTGCTGCATGGCAGACACCGGATGGGATTATTCTAGCGGATGTATCTCGTGCGAATGAACCGAAATATCGACGTATGCAGGTGCTTGCGGGGACTGATATTCAGACTATTGAGCCAAAATCTATATCAGATGCGCTTGATTTGACACCATACGTCCATGATACGTGTGTTGCCTACCGTTGGGGAGATTATGAGATTTTCTGTGTACAGAAGCGAGTTTTAGGCGTTGCTGAAGGATTCAATAGCATCATGTGGGTGCATAACGTAGTATCAGATGCTTGGGATAAGTTTGACTACTACGCTTCATGTCTCGCTGAACTGAATGGGTCACTGATTGCGGGGGATTCTATTTCTAGGAATGTATATACTCTCTTTTCTGGCTTTGATGAGGATGGGGGAGTAATCACTAACTACTGGGAGTCGAGTGTGCTCGACCTAGGTACTACTGACTTGAAGACATGCCGGCGCATGGTTGTTGAGGGTCTTATTCAGCCAGACCAGCAGCTTGCTATTGATGTATCATATAGTGGAGGCGCTTGGACAGAGGTATTTATCGTAGACGGGCAAGCCGATTACGTTGACTCAGGTATTGAAATTAGTATCGGTTCTCGCACTATTGGTAGTGGCGTAATCGGAGGTGGGGCAGAGGAAACAGCATCACCGTATGAGATTGATTTTCCATTAAACTCTGATCGTTTTGTCGATATAGCCATTCGTTTCCGGGCGTTAGTAGTGGGACATGTATCAGTAAACGCAGTTACTTTTAAAGATATACGCTTAAAAGGAAAAAAGAACATCCCTGCCCGGACTCGCTAGTATTCCACATACAGCGTGAGTAGTTATACAATAATACTATGATAAAACGCCTTTTACTTGTAGCAGCATTATTAGTAGGTATTATTAGCGGAGGATATTATTTTCTCGTTCCTCATGAAGCCGGGGTAGGTACTGCTTTGCCTGATGCTCCAGCGTTATTTGAGACATCACTCGCTGCACCTATTACAGCTACAGCTGATAGCTTTACCCTGACTGCTAATTCCGTTCGAGGGGGCGGTACTCTCTCTGGCTACCAGTGTTTTACAATCGACGAAGGTTCAGCCCAAGCAGAGTTTGTCTGTGGTACTGCTTCAAGTACTAGTGTAACCGGCGTAACTCGTGGTATCAGTCCTAGCGATGGAGTAAGTGAGGTAGCAGCTTTAAAGTTCGCTCATAGACGTGGCGCTTCAGTCAAGATTACCGACTTCCCAGTGATTCAGATTATCCGTAACCAGAATAACGGTGATTCTACTTATGAGAACGCCCTGCGGTATGCTGCTGGAGTAGTACCATCAGGTGCGAGTGATTTAGCTGATGTTGGCTATGTATTATCCGTAGTGAATGGTGGTACGGTTAACTTTGATGCTCTCGTAGTAGCTGGCACCGCTGGCGAGACTTTAGCGACTGGTACGCTAGTGTATTTCAAGACGAGTGACCAGCGCTGGTGGAAGGTAGATAGTAGCGCTACTAGTACATTCCAGGACA
>OFRF01000043.1_pt1 | contig 40157 bp, 63 predicted proteins | sample 1543081 | NCBI WGS metagenome assembly OFRF01 (sample SAMN07774232, study PRJEB24372) | wastewater metagenome
GTTCTGGTGGTATGGACCCGGAAACAATTTTTAAAATTTTTCAAAATCAAAATCAGGATTCAGGGTTACCTTGAACCCCACGGACACCAGAGTTTCCGTACAACTCCGGCCCCTATCCCCAACTCGTCCGCTGGGATACAATGACACCACTATCTACATAGGCGTGGCATACCCATCGTGAAAGAACCCTACATCGTCACCCCGGTCCCGGATTGGCTGACAACCCCGGACCCGACTGCTACCCGCTCATCCCTCTCGGACTTCCTACAGGACGGCCCTGCTCGGGAGCAACGGATGGAACTCGTGCGTCAGATGCGCCATGCTGAGTTTGAAGCCGCGTTTGAAACCACACTCGATAAGCTGACACAGGGCATGTCCCTGAACCGGATCATCAAGTCGGACTTTCGGGAACTCGATGGTGGCAAGTTCATGTCGTGGATCAAGAAGGATCAGAAGCGCCTAGCTCGGTACTACGAGGCACTGGAGATCGGGGCTGAGATTCTGGCTAGTCAGGTTCCCGAGATTGCCGAAGGGGTTGGGGACGATGGGAACCCGGTCATGGAGGACTTCAATCGAAGCAAACTCAGGATCGACTCGATCAAGTGGCAGGTGGGCTACATGAACCGCAAGCGCTTCGGGGAAACCAAGACCTTGGAGGTTGTGGGCAATATCAGCGTCACCGATGCCCTGCGGGACGCCAACGCACGGGTGATGGAGGCGCAGCTTGTGGACATCTCCGACGCTCAGTACCGACTAGAGGACCGTTCCGATGCAGAAGATTAAGTACACCCCGGAGGAGGAGCAGGTACTGATGACTCAGTTGTGGAGTCCACAGATCGCGGATAACCCTGAGTCGTTTGTCCTGTTCTCGTTCCCGTGGGGTCAGGAGGGCACCCCACTCGCCAAGTTCAAGGGTCCGAGGAAATGGCAGCGCAAGGTGCTGAGGGACATCGGCACCCACATCGCAGCGAATAAGGGTCAGATTACCATGGAGGCGCTGCGCAAGGCGGTGGCGTCTGGCCGGGGGATCGGCAAGAGTGCCCTCGTGTCGTGGCTGATCCTGTGGATGCTGAGTACCCGGATCGGGTCCACGGTGATCGTATCGGCCAACAGCGAGAACCAGCTGCGCACGGTCACATGGGGTGAGTTGACCAAGTGGACAACGATGGCGATCAACGCGCACTGGTGGGAGATCAGCGCGACCAAACTGGTACCGGCGCAGTGGATCACGGAGTTGGTGGAGCGCGATCTCAAGAAGGGCACCCGGTATTGGGCTGCGGAGGGTAAGCTGTGGAGCGAGGAGAACCCGGACTCATATGCTGGTGCACACAATATGGACGGGATGATGGTGATCTTTGACGAGGCCAGCGGTATCCCGGATGCGATTTGGAGCGTGGCAGCGGGTTTCTTCACTGAGAACGTGTTGGATCGGTACTGGTTCGCATTCTCGAACCCACGGCGTAACACGGGGTACTTTTTCGAGTGCTTTCACGCCAAACGGGACTTTTGGGATGGGGATCGTATCGACGCCCGGACGGTAGAGGGCACTGACAAGGCGATTTACGAGCAGATTATCGCAGAGCACGGCGAGGACTCGTCGGAGGCAATGGTCGAGGTGTACGGGGAGTTCCCGAGCACTGGGGAGGATCAGTTCATCTCACCCATGACCGTGGAGGATGCGTTCCGTAGGCCAGCGTACAAAGACCCCGGAGCGCCAACGGTCATGGGGGTAGACCCGGCGCGTGGTGGGGCTGACTACACCGTCATCGTGGTACGCAAGGGGCGCGACATCGTGGCGATCAAGCGGTACAAGGGCGAGGACACTATGGAGGTGGTGGGTCGGGTTATCGACGCCATTGAGGAGTTCCGGCCCGATCTGACCACAATCGACGAGGGTGGGCTCGGGTACGGTATCCTGGACAGGTTGACAGAGCAGAAGTACAAGGTCCGGGGGGTTAACTTCGGCTGGAAGGCCAAGAACCCCAAGATGTACGGCAATAAGCGTGCCGAGATGTGGGGTGCGGTGAAGGACTGGCTCAAGACAGCCAGTATTCCGACTGATCGGGGACTTAAGTCGGACCTGACAGGGGTCCGTAAGAAGCCGGATTCGTCCGGGACCATCTTCCTGGAGAGTAAAAAGGACATGAAGGCACGAGGGCTGGCGTCACCTGACGCTGCTGACGCGTTGGCTGTGACGTTTGCATTCCCGATGGCCCACCGGGAGAATGTTTTGCGCAAGGAGAGCAAAAAGAGCTATACTTCGGGCATGGTGTCCACATCTTGGATGGGGGCGTGACTCGTGACCCCTACTAATAAGAGTCAAAATGAGCGATAAACAGAAAGACATCCTCGCCACTGCCCGTAGTCGCATGACTATGGCGATTTCGGCTCTTTCGGACTCCCGAGAGGACGAGTTGGACGACCTGCGGTTCTATGCGGGTAGCCCAGACAACCAGTTTCAATGGCCTGCTGATGTGCTCTCTACCCGTGGCTCGATCCAAGGCCAGACGATCAACGCTCGCCCCTGCCTGACGATCAACAAGCTCCCCCAGCACGTTCGCCAAGTCACCAATGACCAGCGCCAGAACCGACCCTCGGGTAAGGTGATCCCTGCTGACGATGTGGCTGACCCCGAGGTAGCGGAGATTTTCCAAGGCATGGTGCGCCACATCGAATATGTCTCGGACGCAGATGTTGCCTACGATACAGCTTGCGAGAATCAAGTGGCGTTTGGTGAGGGGTACTTTCGTATCCTGACTGAGTATTGCGATGCCAACTCGTTTGATCAAGAGATTAAGATTGGTCGCATTCGCAACAGTTTCTCGGTCTACATGGACCCGATGATTCAAGACCCTTGTGGTGCGGACGCGCAATGGTGCTTCATCACTGAGGATTTAACCAAAGAGGAGTACGAGCGCCAGTTCCCCAATGCGAACGGGGTATCCGGGCTCCAGTCTCTGGGTGTCGGGGATCAGTCCCTGTCACAGTGGATGACAGAGGGCACAGTGCGGGTTGCGGAGTATTTCTACATCGAGCACACTGCCGCCACATTGAACCTATACCCCGGTAACATGGCCTTCATCGAGGGTACACCCGAGGATAAGCAGTATAGGGAGATCTACGGGAAGCCGAAAAAGTCGCGGAAGGTCGATCAAAAGCAGGTAAAGTGGTGTAAAACCAACGGTTTCGAGATTCTAGAAGAAAGCGATTGGGCTGGCACTTATATCCCCGTGATCCGGGTTGTGGGCAATGAGTTCGAGATTGAAGGCCGGTTGTATGTGTCGGGCTTGGTGCGCAACGCCAAGGATGCCCAGCGTATGTACAACTATTGGGTGTCCCAAGAGGCCGAGATGCTGGCGCTGGCACCCAAGGCCCCGTTCATCGGGTACGGTGGTCAGTTTGAGGGATACGAGACTCAGTGGAAGACCGCCAATACTCAGAACTGGCCCTATCTGGAGGTCAATCCTGACGTTACAGACGGTCAGGGTGCCACACTGCCGCTACCACAACGGGCACAGCCCCCGATGGCGTCGAGTGGGCTGTTGCAGGCCAAGATGGGCGCATCTGAGGACATCAAGAGCGCCACGGGTCAATATGATGCGAGTTTAGGCGCTGGCGGCAATGAGCGTTCAGGTAAGGCCATTCTGGCCCGTCAGAAAGAGGGCGATACAGGGACATACCATTATGTGGATAATCTTGCCCGATCTGTGCGCTATGCTACTCGCCAACTGGTGGAACTTATCCCCAAAATCTACGACACTGCCCGAGTTGCCCGGATTCTCGGAATCGACGACGAACCGGGAACCGTAAAGATCAACCCGGATCAGCAAGAACCCGTCAAGAAGATCATTGACCCGCAGAACCCGGAGATCATCATTGAGAAAATCTACAATCTCAATGTTGGTAAGTACGATGTTGTGGTTACTACTGGCCCCGGATACGCAACCAAGCGCCAAGAAGCGCTTGAGGCTATGGCGCAGTTGTTGCAAGGTAACCCTGAGTTGTGGAAGGTTGCTGGCGACCTATTCGTCAAGAACATGGATTGGCCGGGTGCCCAGGAGATGGCGAAACGCTTTGCCAAGACCATCGACCCGAAGCTGATGCAGGACACCGACGAGACACCCGAGATGCAGGCCGCGAAGCAGCAGATCGAAGCAATGGGTCATGAGATGGAGCAGATGCACCAGATGCTCCAGAACGTATCCAAGTCCATGGAGGTGAAGGATTTGGAAATCAAGGAATTTGAGTCTACAATCAAGGCATTTGACGCAGAAACCAAGCGGATCAGCGCAATACAGGCGAGTATGTCGCCAGAGCAGATTCAGGATATTGTGCTTGGCACGATTCACGGAATGCTCACATCGGGTGATCTGATGGGTGAAATGCCGGGTTCTGAGCCACCAGAGGAAGAATCTGCCGAAATGGGAATTCCCCCGCAAGGGCAACCAATAGGAATGGACTATGGAACTACTGAACCCTCTTAGCGGAAGCCAATTCGCATCGGCTACCGCGTCTTTCACGGGGACCGCTGGTTCCACTAGCACGTACCCCGCTGGTCCTCAGGGTGTGGTGGTCTGGGTTGACTCCCCCGCCTACGTTGTGGTGGGTGAGGGTGTCACGGCTACCACTGCCGACACACCGATCCCCGCGTACACCCCGATCCCATTCAAGGTTCCCGCTGGTACAGGTTCTGCATGGCGAGTATCCGCTATTCAGTTATCCGCTGGCGGCAACGTGTACGTCAAACCGATCAATTCACAATGAGCAGCTACTTCGGCATCCCTATTCGCAATGGCGTTGCCCTTGGTCTGATGGGGTATGTCGCGGTGTCGTCTGGCCAAGGTGACGATGCGGTCAACAGTCTGCTTATCGAAGCGGGTGATAAGTTGCTGCAAGAAGATAGCTCACAAATCCTACTGGAGTCCTGAACATGGCTGACTTGAAAATCTCACAACTCCCCAATGCTAGTACCCCTCTTGCTGGTACTGAGGTGCTGCCAATCGTGCAGGCTGGAGTTACCGATAAGGTGACTGTGGATAACCTGTTGGCCCGGTTGACCGCTGCGCCCCCTGCTATTGGGACCACTACCCCCGCAGCCGGTAGCTTTACTACTCTAGCTGCATCAGGAAATGTCACTCTGGGTGATGCCGCAACTGACACCCTGAACGTCGGCAATGGCGGGATCATCAAGGATGCTGGTGGGAATGTGGGGATTGGTGTTGCGCCAGCAGGTTCATTTAATCTGGCGTTTCCAATAGGAACAAATTGGTACGTTGGCAAGCACGCAACGACCCCCCACTCGGCAGGCAACGCAACACGACTCGACTTCGGCATCTCTGACGGTAGCGCTGTAACTGGTTTAAGCGTTCGCAATACGCACGATGGGACGTACTCATCGCAAGAGACATTCATCAGCACTTCTTATGGTGGCCTTCGCGCTACCGGCGACATTTTCAAGGTGGACAAATCCGGCAACGCTATGGTGATCGCACCATACGGCGGCCTCGGCTACGGCACAGGCGCAGGCGGCACGGTCACGCAGTCTACGAACAAGGGAACAACGGTGGCGCTGAATAAGCCAACGGGGCAGATCACGATGCACAACTCTGCATTGGGGTCAGGTGCTTCTGCGGCGTTTGTAGTGAACAACTCGCTCGTGACAACATCCGACACAGTGATCGTATCTGCCTCTTATTCAACAGTCGATCCAAGCAATTATCGGACGGAACTTGTGTGGGTAGGCAATGGAAGTTTTGTAATACGGGTCACAAACATTTCAGGCGGGTCGCTTTCAAATGCACTTGTTATCAACTTCGCAATCATCAAGGGCGCAACGGCCTAATTGATATAGAATAAAGCGTACTGATGCGTTTCATCAGGGAATCTCAGGATTCAAAATGACAGATGAAGTTCAAGCTTTAGCGGAAGTAGCGCCCGTGACGGACCCAGTGGAAACGGCTTCCATTGAGAATGTGGTTGGAGATACGCCGGAAGAAAAGCCAGCAGAGGCAGCCAAGACCTTCACACAGGAGGAACTGGACGCAGCTATTGGCAAGCGTCTCGCAAGAGAGCAACGTAAATGGGAACGGGAACAAGCCCAACGACAAGCGGAAACGCAGGTCTTGAAGGCACCTGTTGAGATTCCCCCACTGGACCAGTTCCAGTCTCCAGAGGCTTATGCGGAAGCATTGGCTCTCAAAAAGGCACAGGAGTTGGTATCGGCAAGGGACTCTGAGCGGGAAAAGGCGCAGGTTGTAGAAGCCTATCACGAGCGTGAAGAGGAAGCGCGGGGTAAGTATGACGACTTTGAACAAGTCGCGTACAACCCGAATGTCCGAATCACAACCACGATGGCAGAAACAATCCAATCGTCCGACATTGGACCCGATGTGGCTTACTACCTTGGCTCAAACCCCAAGGAAGCAGATCGTATCTCCCGGCTATCGCCACTTATGCAGGCGCGTGAAATTGGGAAGATTGAGGCTGTCGTATCCGCGACTCCTCCGGTCAAGAAATCATCGAATGCTCCGGCTCCGATTGCGCCGGTCACTGCCCGTAGCGTAGGCTCCCCATCCTATGACACCACCGATCCTCGGTCTATCAAGACCATGAGCACATCGGATTGGATTGCTGCTGAACGTGCCCGACAATTGAAGAAATCCGAGGCGCAACGCTTACGCTAAAACTTGAAAGGATAACGCTATGTCTAATAGCATTCTCACCATTGACATGATCACCCGCAAGAGTCTCGAGATTCTCGAGAACAACCTCGTGCTCACCCGCAACGTGAACCGTCAGTACGACGACTCGTTTGCCGTAGAAGGTGCCAAAATCGGCTCCACTCTGCGCATTCGCCTGCCTGACCGTGCTTTGGTGACTGACGGTGCCGCCCTGCAAGTACAGGACGACAACGAACAGTACACCACCCTGACTGTCTCCAGCCAGAAGCACATCGGTGTGAATTTCACATCGGCTGAACTGACCATGCAGTTGGACGACTTCGCAGATCGTGTTCTGAAACCTCGTATTTCGCAATTGGCGGCATCCATTGACGCCGATGTGGCGAATGCGTACAAGAACATCTGGAACTCGGTGGGCACCCCTGGCACGACTCCTGCCACTTCACTGGTGCTGTTGCAGGCCCAGCAGAAGCTGAACGAGAATGCCGCTACCATGTCGCCACGTTACGCTACCGTGAACCCCGCTGCCAATGCTGGTCTGGTGGAAGGCATGAAAGGTCTGTTCAACCCAACCGATACCGTGTCTCGTCAGTTCCGCAATGGCATGATGGGTACTGGTGTTCTGGGCTTCGACGAGATCAACATGTCGCAGTCGATCAAACAGCACACTACTGGTTCTCGCGATGCCGGTGCAGCAACTACGGTCAAGACCACTGTGTCTAGTCAAGGTGCCACCACCATGACCTTGACTCAGGGTTCTGTCACCACTACGCTGAAGGCCGGTGACGTATTCACCATCGCCGACGTGTATGCGGTGAACCCGCAGACTCGTGAATCGACTGGTTCGCTCCAGCAGTTCACTGTTACTAGCGATGTGACTGCATCCTCTGGCGATTGGGCTGTTACCGTGACTCCCGCGATCTACACCGCCTCACATGCTCTGGCCACCGTGGACTCGTTCCCGCAAGCCTCGGCCACTGTGACATTCTTGGGCGCTGCCTCCAGCCAGTATGCTCAGAATCTGGTGTACCACAAGGATGCGATCACCTTCGCTACCGCCGACTTGCTGTTGCCTCAAGGTGTTGACATGGCCTCCCGCCAAGTCCACAACGGTATCTCGTTGCGTGTTGTGCGTCAGTACGACATCAACAACGACCGTATGCCTTGCCGTATCGACGTTCTGTACGGCTACAGTGCGATTCGCCCACAAATGGCGACTCGTATCTGGGGTTAACCCTAATCCCCCGGTTCGCCGGGGGTTTTGAAACAAATTTGGAGAAACATCATGGCTATTCCTTCTATTGGTGGTGGTCGTCAGTTCGGCGATGGAAACGTGAATGAGTTGGTCTTGAGTGTGCAGGCAGATGTGCAGACAGCCACATCGACTGCTACTCTGACCGCCGCTCAGACAACTGGTGGTATTCTGGTGGGTAACCCCTCCACGACTGCCGCAACCTACACACTACCCACCGCTGCCGCTCTGGATGCCTCTGTTGGCAACGCTAAGGTCGGTAGCACGTTTGACCTGACGATCATCAACCTTGGAACATCCACAGGTCTGATTACGGTGGCAGTCGGTACAGGCATCACTGCTGTAGGCAACCTCGTTGTTGCAATCACAGGTAGTGCAGCCGGTGTCGGTGGTGCAGGTGTTTTCCGGTTCCGTAAGACCGGTACATCTGCATGGTCTGTGTACCGCGTGTCGTAATGAACCAGGGGGCTTCGGCCCCTGTATCAAAAATGCCAACTATCTACATGAGTCACTTCCTCCACGGCACCAAGGTCGCTACGATGGAGCAGGAGGCTGTTTACGATGAATCTAAAGGGTGGGTGCGGTATACCCCGAGTGCGCAACCCGTCGAGAACATCGAGGTTCCAGTGAATCAACTGGATGTCAAGCGTAAATACACACGCCGCCCGATCAGTGAGGCATCCGAAGGAGCTTAGGAATGAGTACCACCACAGCCGGGGACCAGATCAATGCCGCACTGCGGTTAATCGGTGTACTGGCCGAGGGTGAAGTTCCTTCCGCTGCCACCTCTCAGGATGCGCTATCCGCATTCAACCAAATGCTGGACTCATGGAGTACTGAGCGCCTATCTGTCTACAACACGCAGGACCAGGTGTTCACTTGGCCTGCTGACACACTCACCCAGACTCTCGGACCCTCCGGTACATTCATCGGCAATCGCCCGGTGTTGCTGGACGATGCGACGTACTTTCGAGATGCGTCCACCAATGTGTCGTTCGGCATCAAATTCATCAACCAGCAACAGTACGATGGTATCGCGGTAAAGACCGTCACCAGCACGTACCCGCAGGTCATGTGGATCAACATGGAGCACCCGAACATCTCCATGACGATCTACCCGAAACCCACTCGTCCTCTAGAGTGGCACTTCATCTCGGTTCAGGAACTGACACAGCCCGCCACGCTGAACGCATCGTTGCTGATCCCTCCGGGGTATCTCCGGGCATTCAAGTACAACCTTGCGATGGAACTTGCCCCCGAGTTTGGGGTGGAGCCGTCCCCGCAGGTCAAACGGATTGCCATGACCAGCAAGCGCAACATCAAGCGGATCAACAACCCAGGTGACATCATGGCGATGCCGTACTCACTGGTTGTTACTCGCCAGCGGTTTAATGTCTACACGGGCAATATGTAAGCCATGCACTCACCTATACTTGGCAGCTCGTATGTGGCAAGGTCGGTCAACGCTGCGGATAACAGGTGCGTCAACTTGTTCCCAGAAGCCATCCCCGAGGGTGGCAAGGAGCCCGGATTCCTGAACCGCGCACCCGGATTACGGCTGCTGGGTGAGGTGGGAACAGGTCCGATCCGGGGGATGTACACATTCAACAATGTCGGGTATGTGGTATCCGGCAATGGCTTTTTCCGGGTCACGCCTTTCCCCTATGTCGCATCGTATCTGGGGAGCGTGTCCGGTTCCGGTCCCGTCATCATGTCGGACAACGGGACTCAGTTGTTCATCGCCTGCAACGGACCTAGCTTCATCTACAACAGCAGCACCAACGTGTTGGCGTCCATAACAGACCCTGATTTCGAGGGTGCTGTCGCTGTCGGGTATCTGGACGGGTACTTTGTATTCAACCAACCCAACAGTCAGAAAGTGTGGATCACGAGTCTCCTAGACGGTAGCTCGGTGGACCCTCTGGACTTCGCCAGTGCAGAGGCATCCCCTGACAAACTTGTCACATTGATCGTGGATCATCGGGAAGTGTGGCTATTTGGCACCAACTCGGTAGAGGTCTGGTACAACACGGGGAGCACTGATTTTCCCCTTGCCCGGATTCAGGGTGCGTACAATGAGATCGGGTGCGCTGCATCCTATTCTGTCGCCAAGTTGGACAATGGTATCTTCTGGCTCGGGTCGGATGCCCGTGGCCGTGGTATCGTCTATCGCGCCAACGGGTACACAGGTACTAGGGTTTCCACCCATGCTGTGGAGTGGCAGATTCAGCAGTACGGCGACCTCTCGGACGCAATCGGATACACCTACCAGCAGGATGGTCACGCCTTCTACGTGCTGATCTTTCCTAGCGCCAATACGACATGGGTCTATGACGTAGCTACTCAGTCGTGGCACGAGCGGGCGGGGTTCTACAATGGTCAATTCACTCGTCATCGTAGTAACTGCTTCGCCACGTTCGGCAACGAGTTGGTAGTCGGGGACTATGAGAACGGGAACGTGTATGCTCTTGATCTGAACAAGTACGATGATAACGGGGCACCCCAAAAGTGGCTTCGGTCATGGCGTGCTCTACCCACAGGTCAAAACAATCTGACCCGTACCGCACAACACAGCCTGCAACTCGATTGTGAGTCTGGTGTTGGGTTGAACCAGCTAGACCCATTTGATGAAACCGGTATATCCGGTGATGTGTTGCTGACAGAGAGCGGTGATTTCCTGATCACGGAAAATGGAAACCGGATCGCTATCACCTACGAGATTACTCCGATGCAGAACCCGATTGTCGTTCTCCGTTGGTCGGATGATGGCGGTCACACTTGGTCCAACGAGCACTATAGCCGCATGGGTAGTATCGGCAACTATCAGACCCGTGTGTTCTGGCGTCGGCTGGGCATGAGTCTGAAACTGCGGGATCGCGTGTATGAGGTGTCGGGGACCGACCCGGTAAAGATTGCTATCATGGGTGCCAATTTGCTACTGAGTCCGACCAATGGCTAATCTGACACTCCCCTCCTCCCGCACGGACTTCATTGACCCACGAACAGGCAAGCTGTCGCGTGAATGGTATCTGTTCTTCCTGAACCTGTACACGGGTAGCACGGACTCGGGAGAGGCTGTATTGGTGGCACCTGACAGTTCGGTGGTCACATCCAAGATTGACGAACTGAGCAAGACGGTACAGGGCATCGAGACAACCCCTCGATACGAGCCCGAGTCGTTGTTCACGCAGGCTGGTGCTGGTGCGATTACCCGAACCTCTCAAGCCAAGGCCCGTGAATGGGTGAGCGTAAGAGACTACGGTGCTGTCGGAGATGGTGTTACCGATGATGGTCCCGCATTGCAGGCAGCCCTCACATACGGCACATCCACAGGGAAAACCATATTCATCCCTGCTGGGGTGTATCTGTGTACCACCCCGCTGGTCATGGACGACACTGCCACATCTATGTCGTTCACTGGACCGCGATGCAACATTATCGGTGACGGGAGCGCTAACACCAGCATCGTATACCCATCTGGCACGGATGCGTTATTCACAATCGGTAACAGTTTCCTGCAATACCACATCACCATAACAGGCGTGTATCTGGAGGGACCGGGCGGAGGAGCGCCGGGGACCGGAACTGCACTCGCTGTACAGAACGCATTGTTTTTTTCGATGAATGATGTACGGGTGACGGGGTTTAGGACAGGAATGGTGGGTACGGATATTTACAACATGTACTGTGCCAACTCCACGTTTGCGTACAACGTCGAAGGGATGTACCTCCAAGTCGGCACATATACCCAGCCTAATGCGATTACATTCATTGCTACTACATTCGGATACAACTCTAACTTTGGACTGAATGCCCAGCTTGTCACCACCATGAACTTCTTTGGTGGAACGTTTCAGGGAAACGGCATCGGGGGAAGCGGGGCATTCGTAGGTGGTGCTGACATAAGCATGGGACCAGATGGTGCAGCGGGTTGCAATCTACAGGGTGTGTATTTTGAAGAAAATGCCGGGGATGCTGACTTGTTCATTGATGGGTTGAATAGTGCAGGTTGCAATATCACAGGATGCACATTCAATCGCGTAACAAGTGCTCACTACACCACGAATAACATTCTGACGAATGCTGCGGCGGGTAAAACCGTAAAAGTGGCAATGTCGGGATGCGGGTTTGGTGGTTTCAATACGTATACGCCAGATGCGGCACGACAGTGTGTTTGGACAACAGCGGGAACCGTTCGATACTCATGGCATGGGTGCTATTTTAGTTCAGCTACAGATGAACCAACGTATCCAGACGTCCCAAACTACATCGTTCTCGGTAGTAGCTCCCCCACGTACTCATCAGTATCCGATCTAATACGAGGGGTTGCGATTGACGTTACAGGGTCGGCCACAGCCACAGTTGATCTGACAAACGCCCCGCAAGGTGGGAACAACAAATGGTTAAAGGTCACATCAGACTCGGTGGGCATATTCGGCTATATTCCGATATGGCATGCCTGACACGAGTTACAATGCATTCTGATTATGAGGTAACATCATGACACTGGCTTTAACACCTTCCCCGAAACAGCAATATTTCGACAATAATGGGAATCCGTTGGTCGGTGGGAAGCTGTACTCGTTTGCCGCTGGGACCAATACTCCACTCGCCACGTACACTGATTCCACGGGTAACACCTCTAACCCGAACCCCACGATTCTGGATTCCCGTGGGGAGGCCAGTATCTGGCTGAGTACGGTAGCGTACAAACTGCGACTTGTTGACGCGGACAATGTGGAAATCTGGACCGTTGACAATGTAGCTGACGAAATTCTTACGATCCCTGCTGCTCTGGCAGGGAGTGGGGGCTCCGCATTGGTCGGCTTTATCCAAGCAGGTACAGGTGCAGTTGCTCAGACCGCGCAGAGTAAGATGCGCCAGTACGTCAATGTGGACGACTACATTGACCTGACCACCTTCGTGGATGGTGTCACCGATGTGACAAACCAGATTCAGAACGCGATCACGTTTGCCCAGACTACGGGTGACGGCCACATGGAAGTGCGTTTCTCGTCGCGCAAATACCGGGTGACAGGTACTCTGGTTGTAACCGGCCCCGTGCGATTGGTGGGTGAGGGTTACTTGGACTTCCAGAATGCCCGACCTATCACGATCCCGCCTAACGGCTCGTGGCTGATCCATGCGAACGCAGGTGGTCCCCTGATCCAGTTCACGGGCGACATGGGCAAGTCGTCCGGCATGACCAACCTCGCAATCTTCCAAGAGGGCCACCCTGTACCCGGTGGGGGCTGGAGTCCCGCATCTCGGGATTGGGTCATTCGGAACGAAAATACATATGGCACCTTGATTCTGGACCGGGTTCACTTTCACGGGGTCTACAAGGGTGTATACACCAACAACTCTGCCCGTCCTCATTACGAGAACATCACAGGTCAATTCTTCTATCAGGGTTTCCAGTTTGACCAGATTTACGACCTAGGTAAACTGGACGGTCTGCATGCTTGGACGTACTGGAGTGAGGCTGACAGTGTTTTACAGTGGCAGCAAGCCAACTGTATCGAGATCACCCTGTTGCGAGTGGATGGACTATGGATGGATCGCATTTTCACCTTCGCCGTTAAGGAGTCGATCCACATCAGCACCAGTGGATCGGGTGGCACCTCTCGTGTGATTGACATCAATGGGCTGTATGCCGACTTCACAGGTCGGGCTATCGTGATAGACAGCAACGTGGCTCACGTTGCGGTGAATCAGATGTTCCACCTTGGTCAAGCATGGCCTCCGGCAAGCCCTGCTGTGGTGCTCACGGGTGCATGTGCTATCGACATTACTGCTGGCGCGAACCACAATGTTCAAGTGTCCAATCTGTACTCTGTGTTGTCTGAGGGTAGCGCGATCAAGGTCACGGGTACAAACAATCAGATTTGGATTTCCAACACCATCATTGAACAGTATGACCGTGCCGGTAGCGGGGCTGGTGCCTTCCTACCCACTGCGTCCAATCTGATCCACCTTGGTGCATTTGCTTCGCTGGGCAAGTACGGCGGTGGTGCCACCTCCTACGTGGCAGGTACTCCGGGTGGTACTGTGACCTCTCCGACTGTGCGAAAGACGGTTACTGCCACAATCAATATCCCTGTCACCGCAGGTAGTGCATCTGGCAATTTGGTTCCCTACACTGCCGGGGGGAGGCTAACGTAGGTGTGGCCCTGATCGCACAAGGGACAGGCATCGCACAGTTGGGAGCAGCAGGTAACAAGATCGCCTTCTACGCCGGGTCATCGGCGGTCAAGGGTACTCTGACAGGTGCCAAGGGGGGCAATGTCGCATTGGCTAACCTGATCACCTATCTGGCGGATCGCGGATTGTTGACAGACGGCACAACTTAAGGACAGATCATGGCAGTTACACCAAAAGTCCTGATTGAGTCGAAGAATGCAGAGAACACCCAGACTCTGCAATACATTGCAGCAGCCGGGGTCACTACCCTGATTGACAAGTTCACCTGTACGAACTACGGGACAGTGCTTGCCACCATCAGCGTGAACCTGATCCCGAATGCCGGAACCGCTGCAAACTCGAACCTGATTACAGCAGTTAAGACCCTACAACCGAAAGAAACCTACACGTTCCCTGAACTTGTCGGTCACGCCTTGGCACAAGGGGATTCGATCAGTACAATAGCATCCGTAGCAACAACTCTCAATATCCGGGCTTCCGGACGTGAGGTGACATGACGACTTTACTTGTTCCGAATCGTGCGCTGGCTGTCCTCATTGGGTACGCAGCCACGGATTGGAACGAACCTATCAACTACTCGGAATATGAGCGACGGTTGGATACTTGGGACGTGCAGTTAATTGAGCGTGATGATGAACCCATCGGTGCGGCATACTTCAAGGATGGTGAGGTGCATGTGTCCGTACTCCCCGAGTGGCGCGGGCGTTGGGCCACCAAAGGGATACTGAAAACCCTGTTTGACCACGATAGAGTGTTCACCAAGGTGGCTGCCGGGCATGACCACATGTTCGGGATTCTGGAACGATTAGGGTTTACTAGAACGGGTGGCAACACACTCGTAAAGGAGCATTGACATGGGTATCATGGAAGGAATCATGGGGGCGAGTGCTCTACTCGGTGCATCGTCCTCTCGTTCGGCTGCAAGTGCTCAAGCAGACTCCGCAGACCGTGCAGCCCAGCTACAGGCCGACCAGTACGCCCAGCAACGCGCGGATCAGGAGCCTTTCCGTCAGGCAGGGCTCACGAGTCAGAACCGACTCATGGAGCTTCTGGGTATCGGAGGCAATGCCGGTGCCCAAGGATATGGGAGGTATGGTCGGGATTTCTCGATGGAGGACTTCCAACAAGACCCTGGCTACGGGTTTCGTCTGTCCGAGGGGTTGAAGGGTCTGGACCGTCAAGCCGCTGCTCGGGGTGGGCTGATCTCGGGTGCTGCTCTCAAGGCTGCCACTCGATACGGTCAGGAAATGGGCTCCCAAGAGTACCAGAACGCATTTAATCGGTATCAAACCAATCGCAGTAACCAACTGAACCCATTACAGAGTCTCATGGGTGCGAGGCAGACATCGACCAATGCACTGGGTTCCGCTGGTCAGAACTTCGCAAACCAAGCGGGTCAGGACTACATGGGTGCGGGTAATGCCCGAGCCTCCGGGTACATGGGTACTGCCAACGCGCTATCTGGTGGGGTGGGTCAGTACCTGAATTACAACCAGGGTCAGAACATGCTGAACGCTCTACGCGGAACCCAACCCTCTACCGGCTACACGGGTGGGGGGAATTCAGATCGAGGGTTCCTGTACAGTGACTATGGATACGGGGGCTGATCATGCCAATTGACTCTAGTATCGCTATGGGCTATCGAGGGGTGGACATCCCGAACCCCTTGAATGCATTCGCCCAGATGCAGCAGATTCAAGCCGCCCAACAGAACAACGCCCTCGGTCAGATGAGGATGGACGAGATGCGCCGTGGGGTGGATGAACATAACCGCCTGCTGTCCACATTGTCTAAGTTTTCCCCTGAGACTAAGATTGACGAGCAGGTTAATCAACTCCAAAGGGCGGGATTCCTGAAACAAGCCCGTGACTTGGCTGAATCTCATGCTAAGGCATCCAAGGACATTCGAGATACTGAGAAATCAGCATTCGAGGTGCAGAAGCTCAAGCAAGAGGACAGGTATCAGCGGCTTCGCAATCTTGCCAGTGACCCAAGCGATGACCGAATTGTGGCACATCTCGATGAAGTCATGCGATCACCTCTTTACAACGACCACGATAAACAGTTGGTCAACACCGACGCTCAAGCTCTCTTGACCAAATCACCCGAGCAGCGAGCAAACATACTTCGACAATATGGCGCGTCTGCGTCTGACCTGAAACCGCAGAACATCTCCCAGAATCTGGGCGGTTCTACACAGATCGTGCAAGTAGGCCCAACTGGTCAACCCAAGGTGATCAATGAGGCACCTGTTACCAGTACACCCCACCAGAAAGCACTGGAGGGGATCGCCCGTCAAAGATTGGCGCAAGGTGCATCGCAACCAGCAGCGGAAAGTGATGCGGACACCATTGATTTCCTGGCAGAAGGGTATCGCCAGACAGGTCAACTCCCACCGTTGGGCATGGGTGCATCAGCAGGAAAAATGCGTAATCAGATATTGAGTCGTGCTGCCCAGCTTGCGATGGGTGGGGGTAAGACTGCATCTGAGGCTGCTGGCGATGTTCGCACAGCAAAAGCTGATACGGCAAGTGCCGCATCGACAGTTAAGGACTTCAGTTCAGGTGTATCTGCACGGCGGGTGACTGCGAATAATACAGCCATCAATCACTTAGCGACAATGGAGAAACTAGCTAGTGATTTGAACAATAGTGACATTCGGGTTGTCAACGCCGCAGGAAATGCATTCGCTAAGGCTACTGGTGCCCCTGCACCCACCAGTTTCGATGCCGCTCGTCAACTGGTAGCATCCGAGGTTGTCAAGGCTGTGGTTAATAACGGCGGTGGTGTGACTGAGCGCCAAGAGGCGGAGGAACAATTCGCACGAGCTAATAGCCCGGAGCAGTTGAAGGCTGTCATCGGGACATACAAGGAGCTACTTGCCGGACAGTTGGACAGTCTGGGCAAACAGTACGAGGTGGGATCAGGGCGCAAGGACTTTGACAAGAGGTTGACACCTGAGACTCGCAAAGTGTTCGAGGGTGTTCGTGGTAAAACCGCGACACTGTCACCAGTTGACCAACAGGCTCTTGAGTGGGCGACTGCGAATCCAACTGACCCCCGATCCGCACAGATCAAATCTAAACTAGGGGTGAAGTGATGGCATTCGACCCCGACGCATACCTCGCCAAAACAGCGACTACTAAGTTCGACCCTGACGCATACCTCGCCAAAACAGCAGCTACCGCCGATCTGATCAGCCAGATACCCGGCATCGTGCGCCCAGGGGTGGCAGAGCAGCCCACGTCCATAGCTGACAAGTTTCAAGGTGGTCTAGATGCTGCACAAACCCTCATTGCCGGTGCCGCTGGTGGGATCGTGGGTCAGGTGGCAGGGATCGGTCAAGGTCTATTCGGTGGGAAGTACGGCACCCAGCAGGGGGTCAGAGAAGCTACCGATACTGCAAGTCGTGTGGCTCAAGATTTCACCCGAGCACCTCGCACTGCGCTGGGTCAGGAGTATGTGAGGAATGTTGCCAACGCCTTGAACAATTTGGGGATCATCGGTATCGGTCTGCCTGAGTTGAACATGCTCGGACGAGTGGCCGCACCCGCTGCCCGTGCCGTGGGTGATGTCGTCAGGTCTGAGGGTAATCTGATCAAGGGTGCCGTGCAAGCGCCTCTGGAGGCTCGTGCTGCACGGATCAATGATGCGCGGGTTGCCCAGAGTTGGCAGAACGCCCCTCGTATTGAGGCGGCGCAGAAGGCGAACAAGCTGGGCATTGTTCTCGATCCCGCTGTGTCGAATCCGACCAAGACCAACAAGGCTCTTGCTGCAGTTGCCGGTACTCAAGACCTTGAGGCTAGTTTGTCCAAGACGAATATGCCGAAATGGAACGAGTTGATCAAGAAAGACCTAGGGTTACCTTCCAACTCAGTGCTGGATCGGGCAGCTATTGACGCAGCCCTCGACATGCATAGCGGGCCAGCGGCAAAGGTCCGTGAGATTCCCATGCTGGATGCTGACCCCACAGTACTGAAAAAGATTGAGGACTTGCGCATATCCAAACCATTGATCGGTGGCAAAGTTCGCGCAGACGCTACGAACATGGTAGTCAATGATGCCCTTGATCAGATCAAGAAAGGTCTATCGGGCTCAGAGGTTATCGACAACATCCGAGAGATGCGCAAAGACGCAAACGCGGTGTATAAGGCACGGGACATGGGGAATGTCATTGAGCCATCGAAGATCGCAGAAGCCGATACCCACATGAGTGTCGCAAAGGCTCTCGAGGATTTGATTGACGCGAATGTCAAAGACCCCAAGGTTATCAGTGAACTTCGGGCTGCACGAGCGAAGCAGGCCAATATTTTCGATATTGACCGATCTCTTGACTACGCCACAGGACAGGTCAACCCCGCCACTCTTGCCAAAATGGTAACGGAGGGGAAGAAGCTATCAGGCGTCGCTAAGGAAATAGGCGAGATTGCCGCCAATTTCCCCGGCGTCGCAAGGATCACGGAGACATCATCTCCACTGATGCCACAGTTGAAACGATCAGGCATCGGCGGAATGGCAGGCTATGCGGTAGGTGGTCCCGTAGGAATGGTCGCAGGTGCTGGCGCTGGAGCGCTCACCAGTAAAGCCATATCCAAGGCTATGGCAACCCCGAAGTATCAGGCGACTCGCGCCATCCCTAAAGATTACCGGCCCCCGGTGAACAACCTTCGGCCTGTTCAACCCAATGCTACACCGAATGGCTTGGTTCCCTACGACTACAGTCAGCAGGTTCTGAACCCCGATCAGTTCCCCAACTGGACCTATGGGCGCACGGACCCCAATGTCACAGTTAGCCCGATCCCCCAAGGGGTTCCGCAACTTGGTGCCCCAAGCGCAGAATCCACAATGAAGGGTGTTCAGCAGCGCAGGACTTTCGATTACAACATGCAGCGCGCTTTGGACGAACAGAATACGGCAGCGCAAGCAGCACAGCAACAGGCAACTCGCAAACCCGCCAGTCGGGAAATGTTGTTCGATCTGGACCCGGTTACAGGGAGGCTGAAAGCAGTTGACCAAGGTGTCAAGGGTGCGACACCTGAGATATTTATGGCCGACACTGGTCGGTCACTGAACAGTGCGGCGCAGAAAATGGCATCCGGTCAGACATTCGCTCTGTCTGCGGAGGAGCGTATAGCGTGGACCAAGACCAAGGCCGATCTTGCGCAAATTGATCCGGGGTTTTCCAAGTTGTCAGACAAGGCGATTGCAGGAAAGGCAATGGATCGTCAATGGGTCAACGATATGATCACAAAGGCTCGTGACAAGGCTGCGGCATTTGATGAAATATCGAAACGTGCCACCAGCGCACAGGCTATTCGTGACGCTGCGATGAAACGTGAACAAATGTTGGACCTGATGAATGATCTTGAGGAAGCATTGCGCCCAGCAAGACCAACATCATCAGGAGGTCAGGGGCCGAAAACAAGAGCACATATTCGGAATAAACTAGCACCCACCAGCAACAACGCCCTATCAGAGAGGTAACCATGGATCAGGTCATCATCAATTGGATTCTTAGTGGGTTTGGTGCCCTGATCGGGTTCTTACTGAATGTGGTGTGGCAAGCCGTGAAAGACTTACAAAAGGCTGACAAAGACCTGACAGCCAAGATATCTGAAATCGAGGTTCTGGTTGCCGGGGCATACGTCAAAAAGGACGACTATGACCGGACTACTATCGCACTGTTCGCCAAGATAGACAGAATCTATGACCTACTGAGCAACAAGGCTGACAAATGACATTCCGATTGTCACTGGCATCCATGAGCAAGCTGGTCGGGGTTCACCCTGATCTGGTTGCCATCGTGACCCGCGCCATTGCTCAGAGTCCGATTGACTTCATGGTCATCGAGGGTTTGCGTACCAAGGAGCGACAAGCCCAACTCAAGGCCGCTGGTGCCAGCCAAACACTACACAGTCGGCATCTAACCGGACATGCCGTAGACCTAGGGGCACTGGTCGGTGGAGAGTTACGGTGGGATTGGCCCCTGTATCACCAGATCGCAGATGTGATCAAGAAAACCGCCGCCGAGATGAACACCCCAATCGAATGCGGGGCAGATTGGACGAATTTTCCAGACGGTCCTCATTTTCAACTACCTTGGAGCAAGTACCCGTAATGGACCCATTAACCATCCTCGCGGCTCTTGGCCCCCTAGCTGTAGACCTAGGGAAATCCCTGATCGGTCGGTTCATTCAGACCGACGTGTACAAGCCCGTCAACATTGACGAGTATGCCAAGATGCGCCAGACCGACCTTGAGATGTTCAAGGCCATGAATGACGCTGGGGGCACGAACCCATCATATCCTTGGGTGGAGGCCATCGTGCGCCTCATGCGTCCAACAATTGCCATAATTGTCATGTTGACTTGGGCATACCTGCAATCAACAAACAAGTCCAGTGAGTCACTGGATAATTTCGCTGCGGCAATCGGTTTCTATCTGTTCGCCGACCGCACATTGTTTCATCTTCGTAAGAAGGGGACGTGATGTTGAAACTATGCGCGGAATGCAAGCAATCGCTTGATCTAACAGCGTTCCATAAGAACAAACGTCGAAGTGACGGACATCACGAATATTGCAAAAAGTGTCGGAAGGCGCAGTATGACCGTAGAGACAGGATCAGCGCAGTACCGCGAGCAGCAATTCGGTATGCGACTAAAAAGCAAGAATGTCTGAAAGGCATGCATCAGCTTTACATGAGGAAACGTGACGCAAAGAAAGAATACGGTCGTAGGCATTATGAGTTGAACAAAAGCAAATATGTCTACAATGCGAATCTGCGGAAGTTGCATGTGAAGATCGCCACACCTAAGTGGTTCGACGCTGACCATGCTTTCGTTCTGCGAGAAGCATTTGATCTAGCGAAACGGCGTGAGCAATTCACGGGAATTCCATGGGACGTAGACCACGTTATCCCCTTGCGAGGTAAAACGGTTTGTGGTCTACATGTGAGAGAAAACATCTCAGTGATCCCCCGGACCGTGAACAACTCCAAACGTGCCAGGTATGATATCGTCTGACTCGTTAACTATTGGCCCCGCGATCTACGATATTCCTTAATCGCGTTACGCAGACCCGCTTGAGTCTGCGCTTTTTCATCCAGCGCCAGCGCCTGAGCCTGGTCCAAGGTGTCCCGCATCAGTATGCGATGACAGACAACGGGTACACCTTGCCCCTGACGCCTGACCCGTGCATTCATCTGTTCGTACAGGTCAAGGCTCCAGTTCAGACCAAACCAGACGACAGTGTGACCATTGTCCTGCAACCCGTCAATCCCGTGACCCATGCTGGCAGGGTGCCCGATCATCAGTTCACAGTTGCCCGACTTCCAGCGCCACATTGCATTGTTCAGAGATGCCTCTGATTTGCAGTCGGTCAGGTTGATCGGGTCAAGGTGTTTGAACTTAGCCATGATCCGCTGTGCATCGCTGCGATAGGCGTATGCGCACAGCACAGGGCTCCCCTGAGCCTCGTCTATGATCTCCTCTAAAGCATCCAGCTTCAACTCGTGTATCGGCTCCCACAGAGGCATACCTGGCACCGGGTACATGGCACCGTTGGCGAACTGGAGACACTTGTTGGTCAGTGACGCTTGGTTGAACATCTCCACCTCAGTGCCCGAGTCCAACAGCAGGAAAAACTCCTTTTCCATCTGGTCGTACTTGTCCCGCAGATTGCTCGGCATCTCGATCTCGATGTTGTTCACCATCAAGTCGGGCAACGGGTTGTAATCCTCTGCTGACATTTCGAGGGTGATATCCCCGATCAACTGCTTGATGGTTGTCTCGGTATCCTCATAGGGAACCTCTTTGTAAGGTCCCGCTTTCTTGTAGAACCGATGCCGGAACGCGGTCTTGGACGTACCCAATCGCACACCCTTGTCCACCACGAGATACTGACCATGCAGGTCTTTGTACCCGTTGGATGCCGGGGTTCCCGTGAGTCCGGTAGACCAGATGAAGTGATCAATGACCTTCTTGAACGACTTGACTCGCTGCGTGGCACTGTTTTTCATCTTGCTCACTTCATCCCAGACGATGCCGTTGAATGGAATCTCTTTGCCCTTGGAGATGAAATAGGTATGAAGTGTCTCGGCCATCCATCCTAGGTTCTCGTAATTCAGGAGGTAGATGTCAGCAGGGCGAAGTAAGGCCCGAGTTCGTTGGTCCCGTGTACCCGTGATCATACTAAATTTCAGGTGTCCCGTATGGCTCCATTTCGCGGCTTCCTGTTTCCAGACCAGTCGGATAACCCGGATGGGGGCCACGATCAGAACGCCCCTCAGATACTGAGTGCGGATCAGATGCGCGATAGAGGTCAGCGTGATGACGGTCTTGCCGAGTCCCATGTCCAGCCATAGCATGGACTCTGGGTGCGTGGATTGGAAGTTAACCGCCTTCTGCTGGTAAGCGTGTATGAGGTCAGGGGTTAGCATCGCAACCACTCCGGTAGAGATGCCATTTCAATTCGAGTCTTTGCAATCTCAAAATACCTTTCGTCTTGCTCAATGCCGATGAACTTGCGTTTCGTATTCGCACAAGCCACACCTGTGGTGCCGCTACCCATGCAGTTGTCCAACACTGTCCCACCTTCGTTGGTGTAGGTGCGAATCATGTACTCCATAAGGGCGACAGGCTTTTGGGTGGGGTGGACTGTTCCGCGCTCAACCACCCCAAACTCGATTACCTGTTTTGGGTAGCGCTTCCCATCGTTATCGTTTCTGAAGTTTGTATACGCGCCGTAGTTGTCAGTCATCGAGCCTGTTCCGGCATGATCTTTTCCAGCTTTATTTTTGTACGGTGCGCCTTCCGAAAATTGAGGGTTGTAAACTGAGCCTGATTGGAACACCAACACATCTTCTTTGTCGCGCAGGGGCATCTTTTTTGCGTTCAAATGTCCCGTACCCTTTGGCTTCTTCCAGCACCAGTCGTACTTGAACCCCGCTGGATTCGACATCACCAGCGCACTGGTGAAAGGCTGCGCAGCCGTAAGCACAATCGCGCCTTTACAAATCCGCTTGTAGTGCGCCCACAGCGGTTCAAACGGGATGACTGAATCCCACTTGTTCTGCGTGGTGCCATACGGCAAATCGCAAAGCACCATATCCACCGACTGATCGGGAATTTGCGCCATCAGTTCCAGGCAGTCACCCTGCATCAATTGAAATGTCATAGATCACGCTCCACCATAGAGTCAACCATCCGTTTGCCCATCTGCACGGTGTCCACCACGAACACCGTGACACCATGCTCCCGCATCCGTTCATGCTCCCGCAGTTGTCCCGGTGTCGGTTTGGCACCCTCACGCTTGAACTCACAGAACCACATCAGACCGTTAGGCGCGATAAACAGACCATCGGGCACAAAGGCGTGTCCGGGGCTGGTGAACTTGTAGGCTAGGCATCCGAGAGTCCGGGCGTACTCTTTGACGCGGGTTTCAATTTGCTTCTCAAGCATTTTTGATCACCTTGATCCAAGTACAACCAAGACACACCTTCATCATCCACCGGACAAACCAGTTGGGTACTTGCCCTTCCGATGGGTAGTACACTATCCCAACACCTCCCGGTTTATTACCGAACAAGTAGCACACCCATTCAGATTCAGCATAGCTTGTGAGAACGTACTTATTCATTTCTTACTCTCCAGTTCGATCAACAGTTCAATGTAGTGCTTGGCCTTTTCCAGATCAGCGACACCGTTTTTCTTACGCCAGCGGGAAACATACTTGATCACATTCCCCTCGAAGTACCCAATCGCATTAGCGTGGATGTACTCGACTGGTTGAATCGGGAGGTCTTTGTAGTGGGTTCCACCGACCTGCACCGCTAAGGGTTTCACATTACACTCAGACATAGTTTCTCCACTTCCTGTACATACCATTCAAAATCAATCGGCAGCTTCCCGGCATCAGCGATGTCGTTGCACACCTGAACACCCCATCCAGACTCTACGGCAATCTTGCGCCATTCAGTTTTACCCTTGAGGGGGGGCATCCACTTGAATAGAGGCTTGCCACCTTTGGCGATGTAGTAGCGCGAGATGTTCTGAGCCTGATCCTCGCCCCATTGAAGGTAGCTGGACCGGGGAACCTTGGTGCGAAGCATGAAGTCCATGATGTCGGGCCACTGTTCCACAGTCTCACGAATCGGGGCACCGTGAACCAATACCTGCTCTGTCACCTTGGCGATGACTAGGCCTCCGTGGTTCTGGTGCCAGTCCTGATCGTACTCATAGGCACCCTTGCGCTTGACCTTGCCGTTCTCATACACCGCGATGTAGTTATTCACATCACGGATGAACATCTTGGCGTAGAGGTTCTTTTCCATTTTCAGGTTCGTCATTGCCTCCCACGCATACACGATCAAGTCAAACTGATCCATGTACATCCGGGGTACATGCAGAGTCAGACCATCAGTGTTGGCCTGCACCATACGGAGTCCGGGGATCGTCATCAGATTCTCGGCCAGCTTACACAGAAGCAGTTGGCCATTGAGCGTGATTTGCATGGTCATGAGTGGGTCATAGAACACACTGAATTTGTTGTTGCTGTCACCAAACGCACCATTCAGACCCAGCTTCAGCATCGCATTCTCAGAGGTCCCCTTTTTGTAGGATACTCGCTGCACCTTCAACCCCGCGTAAATATCACAGTAGACATCAGGGTATTGAGCAGGCTTGAACCGCTGGGCAATCGCGGTACTCGGGTAGTACGACTCCACATCAATGTCCACGATCACCATCTCGTCCGTACTCTCGATAGTCTCCGAACTCACGGACCCGTGGATACCACCCAGACCGAACACAAAATCAAACCCGTTGACTGTGGCGATCAGATCAGTGAACACCCCCTTTGTCTCAGTGATTGATTGCTGCTTGAACCACTCCAGAATCCGGGTGAACTCAGGAGTATCGAACCTGACCCACGGCAACACCGCATCCCTGAGGTGTATCACAGGTCGTTTGGTCTGACGAGGCGTGCGACCAGCGGGACCGTAGTCATAGCACGGCACCCCGGCCTTTTCCAGCTCCATGATGAAGTAGTCTTTGCCGATCTTGGTATCGTTGTGATTCATGAAGTCACGCTGATACTTCCGGGTCAATTCCTCGCGGAACCGGATCATGTCCAGACTCTTGAAATAGAACGCCTTGGTCATGGTGACATCGTGCGCGTTGTATCGCTTGAGTATGGGCAACTGATCCTGAGTCAACTCGGTCCCCACCTTAAACGGCAGGTCTTGGATGCTATCAGCCCTCATGTTGAACTCAAGAATCTTGAGGCTCGTGGACCGCGCCTTGTTGTCGAAGTGGTGAATCTTGTACAAGTCGATCTGTGGCACCAGCACATCGGACGGCTTGACTGAGTGCATCCACCGATCATCACCATCTTGCGAGTTGATGATCTGCATAGCCTTCTGATACAGAGTCCCCGCATCGCTATAACCCATGCGCATTAGAGTGTGAAGCACGGGGTAATCGAAGCCTTGATTGTTAAAGCCAATCATCCGGGCGTTGTTATTCCTGAGCCAGTTCACCCACTCGATAATGGCTTTGGAATCATTGCGCCACGGGCTAATCTCAAACTCCCACATCATTGGCAGGTGCGTGTGCTGTGCGGCCAGCGTGAACACGTTGGGAAAAGTCTCCTCGTCATACACGATGTCATGGGTCATACAACCTCCATAGCATCAATCACCTCTGGTGCACCAGAGCGAATGCGGTTCACAGTCTCTTGGATATGGCGCTCGTATTCAGAGCGGGACACGGCAGTGCGTTGCAGGTTGTGCCACTCGTACAGATCACGGAAGCACTGTAATCCTTCACCAGTGGTGCCCATCCTGCGGGTAGTCTTATACCGTTTGGCAGCGGCAATCAGGTGTAAGTATGCGTCGTGACAGCACTGCTTGGCTTCTGGACCCACACCACGGAAAGCCATGTGTTCAGTGACGTTCATCATGTTCACGATGTCAGACCATTCCTGAGTCGTGGCCTTGCCGATGCGGAAGGCTTCGATTGCAGCCAGTTCCCGTGTCTGGAGAGGTGCCAGAGTCTCGTCTGTGCAGATACTGGCACCGTCAATCGCATGTTTGATCGGGTTAATGAGTTTCCACACTTTACGTTTACATTTCTTGCGCATTACCGTTACTCCGAATAGGCGGGGTGGTGGTGCATCCCCCAAGAACCCCTAGAGGCACCACCCCTAATCTCAATTACCCCATGAAGCTAGGCAAGCCCGTGGGCGCACCAAACGGAGCAGCAGGCATAGCCGGTGCCTGTGCTGCCATGAACCCCGGCACAGAGGCGGGGGCACCAGTAGCCACGGCACCGAACAGACCCGATGCGTCAGCACTAGCCTCACCGAATGGGGTATCGTCTCGTAGAAACTGAACTGCGACCAGATCACAACGGACACCACGGCCATGTTTGTTGTCTTGCAACCACGGTTTCACAGCGGCATTGACTCGGCAACCACCGTACATCTTGCGGGTCAGTTGCTGATAGGCCATCGTGTTAGACGGATCAATCGGGCTACCGTCAGCTTGGATGATCTGTGGCTGTGAGTCCCGACCAGCAGTGATGAACATACCACCGACATAGCCATCGTAGACCTGCATGGTTTTCTTGTTGATCTTCTCGCTACCGGAACCATAGCAGCGGGATTTGCGATCACCGTGAATCATCTGCATGATCGCACCGTAATGCTCTTTCCACTTTTCCTGTGCGAGTGCTGTATAACGAGCCATGAACTGCTGATACCCTGCGTGGTTATCGGGCATGATGAACTCGGCGTTCCACGAGGTGCGCTCGGCACCAGTGAGTTCGTTCTTCTGCTTCTGAGGTTCCACCAGATGCGGGAACGACAAACGGACATCGGACAAAAAGATGATTTCAGACATTTAGATTACTCCTTAATTACAGGTTTAAGAATCACTCGATGTGTCACCCAGTGGCAGATTACCCATCGTGTGAACATCGCGCCCCACTTCATGTTGGAACATTGCGATCTTGGTTTCAGAGTACAGCGACTCTGTGATGTTTTTTGACAGCTTGTGTAACGCGGTGGCTCGGTCTATGTCCAGATCGCCATTCAGAACGCCAAGGGCGGCGTTAACAAGCATCGTCCTAAGCTGGCCCGTAGTTTGGATTTTTCCAGCTGTACTGCTGGGCTTGTTTGACTCATTCGTTTTTGACATCTGATTGATCTTTCTAAAAAATTTACGGTTGTAATCGACATGCGAACATCTAACAGTTTCATAAACCATGGAACCAGTGCTATCGAACACTCGTCACACAATCCATGAAACTCATTCCTGAGTGGGACATCAACCCCATGGAACAATATTGCCAATCTATCACTAAACTCACAGTCATGGTTACCGCATCGACGGCAAGGGTATGATGGTAAAAGTGGTTCTATTTCAGACCTGTGTGCTCTCCATCTAGGCCCATCATAGTGACCTACGACATCTGAATATTTCTCGTCGTAGAGCACTTCCATGACCTCCTCTCTGCGCTGACACTCTCTATACTCTTGGTCGAACTTAAACATGATGTTACGTCAACCAATCCGGCAACGCCGGGACTTCTACCACTGCACTGAATAACGGTGCAGCACTCGTGACAACCGCAGGGCGGTCATCCGACTCTGGGGCAACAGTGAGTTTACCCGCCATCTTGGTAACATACTCAGTTTCCAGCGTTTTAAGTTGCCGTTCACTGAGTTGCTTCTTGACTTTCTCGCCTGCCTTGGTGGCTTCCCATGTCAACCCCTCGGCTTGAGCAGGAGACACCAGCTTAGTCTTGTAGACCACTCCCTTGGGTACACCCATCTTGATCAGCTTATCGGCAATCTGATCCTCTGGGAGCGACCAGTTGCGACTACCGCGACCATTGACCAGCTTGAGTCCGAGGATCACGGCACCAGCCTTCATGCGCCGCAATGCCTCCTCCTCTGTGGCTTCGATCATCTGGCGAACCAGAGGCGCGGCTTCCACGATCCGGGCAATCTCCGCATCCGTCATCGAGTTAGGGTCTTTGTTCGCGGCTTGGTGGGCCACGTCCATGACTTGTACGACTGGTTGGAACATGATACCGACCTCCTTCATGGTCTGACCCACCAGCGCAGAACAAGACCCCTTGGCACGGCAGAACTTGCACTGCTTGTCACCCGGTACGAGTGGAGCATCGGGTGCATCGGTAGCAGCAGCCTCCACGACCATCTGAGGTATCTTCGCCAGCATCTCGGCAACAGTGACCTCGTGAGAGGTGATGGGTGGCAGACCCTTGAGTGACATCTTGGGCTGGATGATCGTCATACGGATACGCTTGACAGGGTACTCCACGTTGACGGGCAACTTGTACCCGGCCAGCACACCCATTGCATACTGCTCAAGCTGGTCGTTATCCACCGCATCCACGATGCCCATGCCGTCCTTGTAGTCGATCAGTTCGATCAGGTCAGACCCGATAAGCTGAATGTCCACAGTGCCGCCCATGTCATTGCGTCCAAGTAGGTGCTCGGGGTCAACTCGGGACTCAGCCAGAACCTTGACATCGCCCATAATGGCAACGCGCATCTTGACATACCCGATAGCCTGATTGACCCGGCCAGCACGTTCAGCGTCAACGGTGAACTCACCATCGTGATCCTTCAAAGTCTGACCGACATATGTGAACGGGTCAGTTAGACCAGCCTTGATGCAGATGTCAAGCAGCGAATGAGTATGTGTCCCATCAACAGCAGCGGGACCAGAACCCGTGTCCGGGTATTTCAGTTGCTCCCGTACTGAGCCGGGGCACAGCTTCCACTGTGTCCGTTTGCTCGGGGATAGTTTGGCATGAGTGGTCACTGTGAACCCCCCATGTAAATGCCGTAAACGTTCGCAGGAGTCTTGCGAGTCAGCGCCTTGGCGATCTCGGCAATTGCGTTTGCGTTCACCTCAGCAGCGTGCGCCAAAGCTGTCATCATTTCGCGCTCGTTGTCATTGACCTCGGGGAACGCGATTGTGATGTTGGTGTCGGAAATGATGGTTCCGGTGGATGGTGTCTTTTTCATTTCAACCCCTCGATCCCAGCGAACAGTGCAGCATAGTGCTCGGGTTTCACATCGTTGATGTTCTTGTATCCGAGTTGGTTCAGAACATTGCCAATACCCGCTCCTTTTTCCGTGCCCATCTCAGAGTATGACTTCATCACGTAGTCGATCAGGCCCTTGCCGTCAGTGAAGGGCACATAGACAACGGGTGCCACGGGGGCAGGGGCAGCGAACACGGGAGGCGGGGGCATCACGGCAGTCGGCGTCACGGGGGCAGGCGCAGATGTTGCAGGGACAGCATTCAGCATGGGAGGAGGTGTCACCACGGGGGCGATAACTACCTGCTCCACAATCGGCAGTTGTGCAACGGGTAGCTTCTGTGATTCAATCACGAGGATCAGTTGTGTCACGGCGTCAGTGAGCTGTTGGATGTTCAATTCAAGGGACATGATAGAGACTTTCTTTAGGTTTAGCTGGTGGTTGGATTACAAGACGATCCTCGACGAAGGCAAGGACGATTTCACGCAAGACCTCGGACGGAGTACCATGCCGCTCGGCCTTTTTGTGGAATTGGGTACGCAACTTTCCGCTAACGCGGATCGTTATGTTGGTTGACAGTTGGGTGGATGCCATTTAATTAAATTCCTATCGGTTGACGCAATTCTAGTCTACAATGCACCACAACGCAAAACATTTTTGAAATTATTTTCAGAGGCTCCATGAACGCAGTCCTTCACCCCCAAGTTGCCCAGCACCCCGCAAGCGTAGACGCATATCTCCGGCACGGCTGGGCACTCGTACCGATCCCACCCTCGTCCAAAGGTCCACGCACCATCGGGTGGAACCTGCAACAGAACACCCTCAAGTCGCAGACAGAGCTACCTCCCGGCTTCGGTATAGGACTGGCACATGCCTACAGCGGCACTATGGCACTTGACATAGACGATTGGGGCGTAGCGGTCAGTGTGTTGCTGGGTCATGGTGTAGACCTGAACGCTCTCTATGATGCACAGGATGCGGTCATCGTGGACAGCGGGAGGGCAGGGCACGGGAAGCTACTCTATGCCATGCCTCCGGGTGTCGTGTTACCCAGCAAGAAGATCATCATCGGCGGGGCCACGGTGTACGAGTTGCGCTGTGCCACATCGAACGGTGCCACGGTGCAGGATGTCTTGCCGCCCAGCATCCACCCTCAGACCAATCAACCCTACCGCTGGGCGGGTCGGGGCAACTGGATGCGCCTCCCCCAGATTCCAGAGTCTGTCCTCGCATTGTGGCAAGGACTCTTGAATCAAGAGCGTGTGCGTATCGACGGCACCACAGATGCGCTGGGTGCCACATGGGAGGATATTCGTAAGGCTGTTGAACACATCCCCGCTGACTGCTCCCGTGACGAATGGGTGAACGTGGGCATGGCGCTGCAATGGGCAGGCACACAAACAAACCAGCTTGATCAAGCGTTGTACTTGTGGAACGAGTGGAGCAAGCAGAGCGAAACCAAGTACCCCGGTGAGCGGGAGATGCTGACACAGTGGAATAGTTTCAAATCAGACAAGGTGAACAGTGTCAAGGTGGGCACACTGTTCCACATCGCACGGGATCACGGATGGATGCGCCCCATGCCTGACATCGCAGGACTATTCAAGGCCACTGGCACCATCCCTACGGCCCCCGGCTCCGTGTTGAGCGGGATGCGTCCAACACCCCCTGAACTGGACATGACCCTCGTCCCAAAGGTACTCGCAACCCGCTCGTCTGAGATCAGTAGCGCGGTGGGTTGCGACCCCTTGGTTCCCCTCTGGGCTGGTCTGGCTGCTGTCTGTGGGGTAGTGGATGCCCGGACACGGCTGGAGCTAATGGAGGGCTTCCGTGTCCCCCCTATCCTGTGGCTGATGACCATTGGTGATCCGGGGGACAAGAAGTCGCCCGGTAGCCGACCTATGATGACGCTACTCAAGGACTTGGAGGGTGAGGATCATCCCCGGTTTCGCAAAGACCTACTCGATTGGGAACTGAAAGAGGCCAGCTATGCGGCGGCAAAGAAGGCATCGCTTGAGTATGCCGCAACCCCTGAGTTCCTGATGGGTGGCGACCCCCCGCCGATCCCCGATCTACCCCCGCAACCCGTACCAGTCAAGATCACCGTATCGGACATCACCAGCCAGAAGCTCGTGCGTCATGCAGCGGAGCGCCCCCGTGGGCTGCTGTGCTACCTCGACGAGATGAACTCATGGATTCGCAAGCTGACGGACAAGATGGGTGGAGAGGATCGGTCAGCATGGGTCGTGGGGTATGAGTCCGAATCGTATGACATGGACCGGGTTGGTACAGGGAGCATCCACTGTGACAACTTCGCCGTGTCGATCTACGGCAACTGCCAGCCAGCAGTTTTCAAGGAGCATCTCAAGGCCATGGCAACCGACGGTCTGATCCAGCGGTTCCTGCCTGCTGTGCTGCACCACACCAAGACCAAACTGAACAATCCGGTTCCCGACTACCTGACAAACAAAGACCAATGGGAGCAAACTCTGCGCATAGTCTATGCGCTTAATCCGACCACATACCGTCTGAGCGCTGGTGCCCATGTCAAGTTCCGCGAGTTTCAAATGTGGTACGAGGGGCGCAAGCAAGACGAGCGTCTACTCCAAGCCACTGACTCGTTCATGACAGCCTACGGGAAGCTGGAGGGCACCGTAGGTCGTCTGGTGCTGGTGTTCCACCTGATAGAGAGTCCGTTCAGTACCGAGGTGGAGGAGGGTGTTGTGGAGCGAGTAGTCCACCTCGTGCGCTCCTACCTGATCCCGGCATTCAAGTACGCCCTTGGGGAGATTGGTGAGGTCAGCAACTTCGACATGTGGCTCACTGACTACATCATCCACAACTGCGACAAGGGCACACTGACCCTGACCACAATCAAGAACTCAGGACGCAGGCAACTGATGGGCAACTCGTTCCAAAATGACACCACGGTCATACAGGCAATGAGTGCCATGGAGAAAGCCTGCTGGGTGATGCGAGTGGATGACGGATCGCGGGAGCACCAGCACCACGCCGAGTGGGCGATTAACCCGGCGCTGATGTCCATGTTCCAAGAGTACCGCGAGGGGGTGATTCAGGCGAAGCAGCGGCAACTGGAGGAGATATACCGACTGTCGCCGCACGGTCGGCCAATAGTCAGAGGTCAATGAGAAAAGCCCCTTGTGGGGCTTTGTTACTTGGGGGAGGTGATCAGTGCGCGAACACCAGCGCTGTACTTTCTCCAAACGGTTGCAGACATATCTGAAGCGGAAACGTCAAGGCCATTTGGGCTTAGATTCGCCGCATCGTTCAGCGCATGCACCCGCTCTGCTGCGAGTGCGGTGGTGAGTTGGTCCTCAAAATACATCGGCGTGATCAAGAAATCGGGGTGAGGTCGATCGCTCTTTGAGTAGTACGGGTCAACCTCGCCTCTATGGTGTTCCCTCAAGAACACTTCGGGCTCCACGCTCACCGTCGCCAGCTTCTTGATTACTGCGGCCATCGTACCCTGCACGAGTTCATAGTCGCTGTCCGAATGTGCACATAGTTCCACAATCTCTCGGTCTGTCAGTAGACTCATTCCAAATCCTCCAATATTGTTTGGTGCAGCGCTGTATGATTTCTCTCAATCAACAACAGCACCACGAGTAAACGATACACCACACTCCCCGGCTTCCGTGTCCCATTACGCCACTTGCGATAAGTGGTGACAGGCACTCCGAGGTACTTGGCTGCTTGTGGCTCCGTGAGTCCTAAGCGGAACTCCAGAGCCTTGAGGTGGTCGGGTAGAGTGGTCATAGGTCAACCAGAATAAAAATCACCATGATTAGAATGTAAATCATCGCATAAACCCTTTTGAAAATTGATTCATCATATCGCCCCCATCGCCACAGGTTGCTTAAACGTCCGCCACAGGAATGGGTTGTTCCCACTCGTATCCGGCCCGATTTCTTTGCGCCCAGCATCTGACAGCTCGTAGACGTACTCGTACAGGTTGCCATTCTTGCGCTCGCAGCGTTCAGTCCAACCAGCCTTGTGAACCTGCGTAAAGAGGTTGCCAACTGTCCGGTGCTCTCTGCCGGTAGCAAGGGCAACCTCCATCGCAGTCGTCGGACCGTAGCGCATGGCCTCAAGGATTTCTCGTTGTCTGGGTGTCATCTCTGCGTCCTTTCATGCTATTTTTAGATGAGTAACAAAGCTAGTGTTTGCGTGGGGTGGAGGCTGTTTTTATGCTGCAGGTTGCCACGTTAATTTGCAGGTTTTGCGGGATATATTGCGTTAGGCACCTCTACCACGATCTCCCACGGTTCGGAAATCATCTTCTCGGCTTCGGTCTTTGTAAGCCATAGTCCGCGCTCTTTCATGCTCACGTAAAACTTGTGGTGGCCGTCTTTGACCCACACAAGGCCGCCTGTGCAAATGCGCTTCCGATATGCCGGTTTCACCATCACCGCAAACATTCAATCCTCCCGTTGCATAACTGTGCTTTCGAGCGGGACGGCTTCGCCGCCCCTCACTTCTGCGTTAGACGGTGGCACCTGATAGAGCGCGTTGAGTGCGTCAGCCATCATTTGCCCCACCTCGTCTTGCAGTTCGGCGGCGTTCGGCATGTAGCCAATGCGCCCCCAGCCTCGCACCCGTGATGCCACCGCGCCCTCAACGCTCGGCCCATCACAGATCGGCCCGTTGTCGGCAACCATGTGGCGCTGCGAGTCGAAGATGTAGCCGTGCTGGTACGTGAACGGCGGTGTGTAAATCGCCATCGCCGCTGAACGCTTGCTGCCGTATGGCGGTTGGTTTGTTTCTTCGGTCATGTTTGGTCCTTGTCTAACAGGCTGCTGGACGCCGACGCTTCGCGCGGTTCAGCGCCAGCGTTCTCCCGCATCGCGGCGTCAATATCGGCATCCAGAGAGCCACTTTCTATTGGCTGGCCCCCAGTGCCGCGCACATGCCAAAGTGTCACGCTGTCGGTGCTGTCATGCGCTTTACGCAGCCAGCGATAGCGCTCGGCGTCCTCGCGAAGCGCATCTGCCCGTTTGCGCCAGTAGCAAACATCACACAAATCAGCGTCGTCACCGTTCCGACCGTGGCAATGGTGGTTCACCGCGAAACTGCCGCAGTTTTTGCAGTTGTTCATGTTTTCTCCGTTCAATGTTTTGTCATTTAACCGGGCAGTCGAAAGGACGACTGATGGCGGGTTTGTTTCTTCGGTGTTCATTTGGTGTCGCCTTTCACTTCTGCGTTATGCATCTTCGCGCTTCGGCAGGCACAACCAGTACTCATGCCGCTCGTTCGCCCGCTTGTGTGGCGTTTCTGTGTTAATGTCCCATGTCGTCTGCGCCTCGATCACCGGGTAATCGCCGTGCGCGAATCCGAAACTTGTAAACATCTTCCCCTTGGTTGGGTCGCCGAACTGGTCGCCGTCCGGTGCGCTGTAGCTGCCAAACACGCGCATTTCAGGGTGCCGTGCGCGAATCACCGCCCACACTTCGGCGCTTGTCGGTACTCGTTTGTAATCACTCATTTTCATCTCCAGATGCATGACCGGGCGTCTGAGTCACACCCTGCGGGGTGCTCACCTCTGCGTTATCCGGCAGAAGTGGCAACCACATGCGGCAAGTGCCCATCTTCTTTACCGCAAAGCCGCCAATGCCGCACTTCTGGGCCACCTGGGTATCCACGTAATGCGTCCCATCGGCGAATGACTTAGGGTTTTTATACGTCAGCACTGCACCAATCACGGGCACGCAATTCCTGCACACCCCGCACGTTTGCGGGGGTGCTTTTGCCACATATTGCTGGGCTTCTTTGGCGTTCGATTGTTTGCTCACTGCTTATCTCCTTCGTTTGTCAGGATCATGGCGATTCACCCAATTCCTCTTTGATATTGGCTTCAAGCCGAAGCTCAAACGCCTCATCGTAGTGCTCCGCGTAGCTCGCCGACAGCACGGCCAAGCACTCCCGTAGCAGTGCGTCTTTACGCGCCAGCTCGATCTCGACGTGCTTTGCGATTAGCTCGGCCTCTGCGGTTAGTCGCTCGATTTCAGCAGCCTGGGCGCAACACCCGGCCCCTGCACCACACGTATTTGCTTCGGCTTTCAAGCGCTCAATCTGGATGATAAGGTTCAGCACCACAGTCTCATCAACAGCGGCGTCGAAAAGCTCGTTCGGGTACGTGTCGTAAGGGTCATTGATGACAGCGCCAGCGTCGTACCAAGCCTTGCTATCAAGAGCCAGTCGTTTCAGTTCTTCGATGTTCATTCCTGTTTCCCAAGTTCTGTTTTGATTTCGTCCTCGACCTCGCTCGGGAACTCAGCCCGATAACCGGGCAATCAACCGGACAAGCCGGTTATTTCTGCGTCAGGTATCACTGAATGCGCTCAGTGCGGCCACCGTGGCGCAGAACTTCACCGTGCGGCTTAATGGAAACGTTGTCGTCGCGGTGCACGCGAAGCGCCTGTTTCACTGCCACCTCGGCATGTCCACGGTAGGCATCAAACTCGGCTTGCAGTGCCTTCAGCTTCTTCTTCCAACCGTCTTCAATCTCGTTCATGCGCTCGCTGGGCGGCGGCGAGTAGAAGGCCATGCCGTAGTGTTCGTGCCCAGCTTCGGCGCTGCCTGCTAAGCAATCCAGTTGCTCCTGCGTCAGCTTCAAGTCGCATTCCTCGGCGGCAATCGCCATGCATTCTTGCCAGTAGTCTCGTTGTGTACTCATGTTGTCCTCTGTCTGTTGTGGTGGTGCCTAACAGGTTGCTGCATCAAAATCAATTTGCTCGAGAAATTCGAGTACCTGCCGGATAACCAGTTCATGTCGTCGCGGGATGTGGTCATTTGAAATACCCCCATATAAAGCCAATCAGAACCCCCACGGTCACGGAGAAACCGATAGCCGCGAAGATTGACACCCCCCACCCGCACACTCGATCAAATGTGTCCCACGGGCCACCGTATAGCTGGTCTAGGGATAGTGGGCCATCCTCGTAAGGTGGCAGGTGTTCAGTAGGCGTGAGGTACTTACGTTCCCATTCCTTTTGTCGCATGAGTACGTTGGCCTGCTGGTCTTGGAATTCGGATTCGGTCATTTGGTTGCTCATAGTGTCACCCCGAAGTAGTCAAACATCAGGGAAGCCAGTACCAGTGCGATGACTAACGCCAGTGCCCAGTCATACCATGTCTCCTTATAGGGTCTGTGGTGTTGCATCATTTGGTTTCTCCTTGTTCCAGTTCATCGACCTGGTGTTCCAGTTCCTCAACCTGCGTTGTCAGTTCCTCAACCCGTTGTTCCAGCACCTCGATAGCCTGCAGCGCATCGTCAAGTTCCCCATAGACCTTAGCCATGGGATCGTTAGCCATATAGGCCAGTCGTTCAAGTTCTTCATATGTCAGTGTCATTTCACAATCTCCAGTTCAGCGTTGGCAATGTGAGGGAAGTACCCAGCGGTCAGCTTAGCGATGAAGTCGTCTAGGTGGCTCTGGGCGCAGCGCAGACCCCATGATGTACGATTCCTGTAGGTCATATACGAGTTAATGCCGTTCTGGTGCTTGATTAGGATTCGGTAGCGCATAATCAGAGCCGTTTGATTGATTCAAGAAAACAGTCACCCGGTGTAGCACGTAGGCACAGATACCGGACACCACGAAGTTGCCAGATTACAAATTGGTCCATCATTTCACATTCTCCAAAAGTACAGGATGAAGGGCAGTGCGAGGGTTACAGCAACGGTCAGGGTTTCCAGTGTGGTGCGGATCATTTCCATCCCCTGCATGCACGCGATGACAGGTAATACACGGCGCATGGGTCACTGATGCGGTATTCCTTGAGCATCGCTAGTGCTTCTTTACGAGTGGTGAACTCGTCCACGGTTTCCAGGTAGCCGTTACCTTTGCGTTGGATGTAGATCATGATCAATCGCCCCCATGTTCCAATATTTGCAAAATTGAATAAATGGATTTCTTCAATTCGGAACGGTTATTCATTAAGCGCATCAGACCACGATATTCGTCGTTACGACTCAACGTTCCCCCGAATTGAAATTGTTTCAGTAGCCCGTCTAACTCTTGACCTAATAGGTCATCATCGTGCGCTTTCGCTTTACCCTCATCGTCAAACAGTAGACCATCTGCGCATTGATATGCTTCAATAGTTTTCATTTCGTCAACTCCATCTTAGTCCAGTCTGTAGAGAACACCCAGTAGGTATCGTTACCGAATGTGCCGCCGTGCATGGTGTTGTACGGACCATCGCCCCATCCGAGAGACTCAGCCAGCTTGCGACATGCGGCCATATGGTTCTCGTCAATGTTCAATGCGTGGTCATACGACACATAGATAGTCTTGACGTCACATTTGGCTTGGATGCGTGGACCACGGGTATTCGTGGGGTAGATGTAGCGAGTACGGATAGCTTGCATGATTACATCCCCACCATAGCCGCACGGATGCTGGATACACTGTACGGTGCACCATCCAGGGTTTTGACGATGCCTTCATCTGCCAATCGGGTCAACATGTGACGGGCGGCGCTCTCACGCGCTCTCGGGTAGCACTTGACACAATTCAGAGCCATACGATACAACCCCTCATCGTTGTTGATCCACAATGACACACTCCAATGATTCCAGTTTTTATGACCGTTGTATTTAGACATGATTAGTTACTCCAATTTACAGGTTACAGACAAACCCGGACAACCGGGCGAATCGTGCGAGGGGTAGGGCTTTGAACCCACCCAGCGAGGCGCGTAGGCAATGCAGGGTGTAGGCGGTGCGGAGGGATTGGATTGACATTACAGACCCTCATTGCTAACGATTGACTCACAGCTAAGATGGTGCAATATAACTTGACCGATTTCATAGCAGGCCTGCTTGTAGGTAAGCATACGCTTGACCTGTAGCCCGTAGTGCACGTCGAACAATGCGTTCTTATTCTCCGATTGTTGCACTGTAATCATGTTGTCAACTGTTGCGCCGTTAAACGGGTTCTTACCGCCGAATTCAAAAACTGTTTTCATTTTGAAATTACTCCTGTTACGTTGTTACTCTGCCATCAAGATAGACAACAGCTCGATAGCCTTCTGTACCGCTTCGGGGCTCGTCACAACTTGCCCGGTTACTACGAGCATTAAAGACTCTACGATTGTTTCAAGTGCGGGTTTCATTTCAATTACTCCTTTAAGGTTACAGTGACTTATGGTCGTTCAGCGCACGTGCTACCGTGCGATTGCCGTGTATGACCAACCAGTTGATTGCCTCATCAACATTCCAGAATGAGTAGAGCTTCTTAAGTACTTCATTCGACAATAGTATCTGGCCGTTACTTGACCAAGCGTGCCAGTTCTGACAGATGAATGGTTTCATGCTACACCTCTTAGATTGCTACACGATAAGCGAGCCATATATCGCCCTGCTTCGCTGGGCCAACTGCCCACCCTACTAAATCGAATGTCAAACCATCATCGGTCTGATATACGGGCTGCGCATAGTTAGGTAGGCCGTTGGCATATCGGCAAGCACGGGCAAGCGATGTGTAGATTTTCGATGGATAAACTATCTGCCATCCTGTAGTGTGTGCCATTCTGAATTACTCCTATTACGTGGTTACTGTGTTGCGCTCCCGGTGGCCTTGGTGATGCATCCAGAACGGGTCATTGACTCGATCCACAATTCTTTTGCTACTTGGTACATTGCCCAAGATTCAAAAGAAAACTTCATGCGGAACGCTGGGTGGCGCTGTGAAATGAGAGGGTTATATTTGATCATTTTGAAATTACTCCTTTTACGTGGTTACTGTGTTGCAATGACTGAATCATAACCCAATGGGTCCGGGTTGCAAGAACTTCTTTTCAATCGCTATTCTCTGCCCCATTGGGTTTTCCTATCGATAGTGCGAGGTTGTCCCAGCGGTTGTCGAATCGGAGTCCGTTCAGGTGTCGGACTCTCCTGCTAGGCCATTCGCCCGTCACCATGCGCCATGCTAGGCGGTGGGCAGGGTAGCGCTTGCCCCTGAATGGGATGATGACGTATCCGTCATGATCAATGCGCCCCACTGGTCTTGGGATCGGGAGTATGTCTACTCCATTGAACTCGTTGACCTGATGCACCAGGGATCGGAATAGACCTGTTGACATGTCGTATTCGAAGGCTAGCCACACGTCGAATACGCGAAGCTGTATCTTGCGGGTCAGGGTCTTGGCTGCTTTGCCTCTACGGCGCACGGGTACTGTGTTTGGGTCTAGTGGTCTTTCCTCGAAGTGGGCCATTTGTTCCCGGACGATGTGCTGCTGCCTTGGCGTGTACTTCGATTTTGTGTAGCTTGATCCCATGTATTCCTGATCCATGCTGTTTCCTTTCATTGTGAGAGTTTCCGTACAGTTTGAGCATTGTCTCACAGTTTCTAGAGTTTCCCCACGGAATGTACAAAATGCCTTGAAACCCTGGAAACGTGATCCTAAAACTCGAATATAGAAAAGATCAATTATAAATATCTTTGTGTTGAGGCAGTTTGTACATTTCGTCTGGAAACTCGGAATCAGGGGACCAAACCTCTCAAAACGTAGGGAAACTCTGACCCTGTTTCCCAACATGTACGGAAACTCCAGAACCCGGAAACTCAGAATCTGGGGAAATCTGGCATTTTGTACATAACGTACGGAAACTCCACACTTGCGCCAAAAGGTACGGAAACTCCGAGTCCATGTTTCCGGGCAACTGGACCATTTCCATGGGATTCCCTGAGTCCGGGACCAATTGGTACAAAACGTACGGAAACTCCATGCTGTGCTGGGTACTGGTGCCTGGCGCTCCGCTGTGCCTTGCTTGCGGGAATCCGGCGCTTTGAGAATCAGCCCCCCCCCAAGGGCCTTGGGTTCTGGGATTCTGGTGGTATGGACCCAGAAACAATTTTTCATGCTTCTGAAAACCAAACCCAATGGGTCACTTTCATTTTTAAAATTTTTACATTATTGTAAA
>OFRF01000044.1_pt1 | contig 39781 bp, 72 predicted proteins | sample 1543081 | NCBI WGS metagenome assembly OFRF01 (sample SAMN07774232, study PRJEB24372) | wastewater metagenome
GGGGCCTCGGAAGTCCGATGAGTTCAGACCACTGGCCCGCGCGATGCGGTCCGGCGATGCCGCGCGATGCGGCGCAGAAGGAGTTCCCCGATGCCTCGAGGTGGATCCCGTAACCGTTCCGGCCCGAGGGCTGACCCGAACTCGATGCGGTCTGATCGTCGCGGCTATGCCTTGACGGCGCTCCCGTCGGAGGGTTTCACCGGACCTGTGCCGGAGTGGCCGCTGCCGGAGCAGACCTTCCGCGAGGACGAGGTTTGGGCTCGTGCGTGGCGTTCACCGCAGGCGTGCGCCTGGTCGATGCCGTCGGAGTCGTGGCGGATCCCGACTGTGGCGATGTGGGTCCGGCTGACCGTGCGTTGCGAGCATGCTGAGGCTCCCGCGTCGCTACTCGCGCAGCTCCACCGGTTCGCCGATCAGATCGGCATGACGACTGCTGGGCTCGCTGAGATGGGCTGGAAGATCGCCACGGACGAGACCGCTGCGAAGCGGGATGCGAAGCCGGCCGAGGATGCCCCGAAGCGTTCGTCGAGCCGTGACCGCCTCAAGGTCGTCAACGGCGATGGCGGCTGACGAGTACGTAGTCGACTTCCCTACCCTGGGGTTCCTGGTCGCGGACTGGAAGGAAGCCCACTGCACGATCCCGGACGGGTTCCGCATGGGCGAGCCGTTCGTCGAGACTGACTGGCAGTTGTGGGCGACGGTCAACCACTACCGGGTGAAGCCGACCGCGACTGTCGGGCAGTTGGCGCCCGCGTTCCACTTCCGCCGTTCGCAGATCATCCTCCCGCAGAAGGCGGGTAAGGGTCCGTGGTCGGCGTCTGATGCTCTCGCGCAAGCGGTCGGCCCTGTCGTGTTCGACGGGTGGGCCGCTGGCGGCGAGGTGTACGACTGCGCCGATTACGGCTGCGGTTGTGGCTGGACCTACGGGTACGAGCCGGGTGAGCCGATGGGCGTTCCGTGGCCGACACCGCTGGTGCAGGTCACGGCGTTCAGCGAGGACCAGGCGAAGAACATCTGGTCACCGTTGCAGTCGATGGTTCGTCGCGGGCCGCTCGCTGATGTGATTCGCGTCGGTGAGGAGTTCGCGCGCATCGGCGAGGGCGGCCGGATTGACAAGGTGACGTCGTCGGCGAAGTCCCGTCTGGGGCAGCCGATCACGGCGGCCTATCAGGACGAGGTCGGCCTCTGGACGAAGCAGTCGGGGATGGTCGACGTTGCGGAGACGCAGCGCCGTGGCCTGGCCGGTATGGGTGGCCGGGCCGTGGAGACGACGAACGCGTTCGACCCGGCTGAGAACTCGGTGGCGCAGCGCACGTTGACGTCGAAGGCGCTCGACGTGTTCCGTCTGTTCCCGCAGGCCCCGGCGCATCTGTCGTTCGGTGACAAGCGGGAGCGCCGTCAGATCCTCCGACACGTGTACCGCGGTGTTCCGTGGGTCGACCTCGATGCGATCGAGGCCGAGGCGCTCGAGTTGATGGAGACCGACCGCGCGCAGGCTGAACGGTTCTTCGGGAACCGTCTGGTGGCTACGGCCGATGCCTGGTGGGACGAGAAGCAGATCGCCCACTGGCTGTCCCTGGCCTCGCCGCGTGAGGTGCCCGCTAAGACTCGCGTCGCGCTCGGTTTCGACGGGTCGCAGTACGACGACTGGACCGGCATCCGGGCGCGCGCGATGTTCCCTGACGGCAGCGTGTATGGCTTCACGCCGACGTTCGCTGATGGGCGTCCGACGTGGTGGGATCCGTCCGCTCATGGCGGTGAGATTCCACGCAGCGCGGTGCAGGCCGCTGTCGAGGAGTTGTTCGACCGCTTCGACGTGACGCGCATGTACGCCGACCCGGAACTGTGGTCATCGGAGTTGGATGCGTGGTCGGCGCGGTTCGGTGAGCAGCGTGTGGTCGTGTGGCCGACGTACCGGACGCGGCAGATGGCCGACGTGCTGGAGCGTCTGACGGTGGACACGTCGCAGTCGAGTTACACCCACGACGGTGACCCCGTCCTCCTCGAGCATCTGCGTAACGCGCGCCGTGTCCGCCGCCCTGGCGGCATCGTCGTCGGGAAGCCGACGCAGCATCAGAAGATCGACCTCGCGGTGGCGGATGCCCTCGCGCATGAGGCTTTCGCCGACTCACCCGCCCCCCGTAAGCGGGGCATCATCGTCCACTGAGAGGGGCCGTCCGTATGTCCCCCGACTCCCTGGGCCGGTTGTCCGACGAGCTCGACAAGCAGGCCCGCGAGACGCAGAAGTGGATGCGTTACTACGAGGGTCGGCAGCCGTTGTCGTACCTGAACGCTGAGATTCAGCGCGAGTTGGATGACCGGATCCGTTCGGTGGTCATCAACTGGCCGGAACTCGTCGTGGACTCCCTTGAGGAGCGCCTCGACGTTGAGGGTTTCCGGCTGCCGGGTGCTGATCGTGGCGACTCGACCCTGTGGGATTGGTGGCAGGCGAACGACCTCGACGTTGAGTCGCCGATGGCGCACGTTGAGGCGTTGGCGTGCGCGCGGGCGTTCATCATCGTGGGTACGGGTGACCGCAACCCGATCATCACGGTGGAGACGTCGGAGCAGGTCACGGTTAACGTGGATCCGCGTACCCGGCTGGTCACGGCCGCTATCAAGCGGTGGTGTGAGGACGAGACCCATTACGCGGCGCTGTATCTGCCGAACTCGACGCAGACGTTCACCCGTCAGGGGACGCACGGTGCGTGGGCTGCAGAGGGTGACGCTGATGAGCACGGCATGGGGATGGTTCCCGTGGTGCCGTTGGTGAACCGTCGTCGCCCGATGTCACCGTTGGGTCGTTCCGAGTTGGAGTCGATCGTTCCGCTGTCGGATGCGGCTTGCAAGATGGCGACGGACATGATGGTGGGCGCGGAGTTCCATGCGCTGCCCCGTCGTTGGGCTATCGGCGTCGACGATGCAGACTTCCAGGACACTGAGGGTCGACCGCTGTCGAAGTGGTCGAAGGTCATCGGCCGGATCTGGACCGCCGCGGACCCGACCACGAAGATGGGTGAGTTCCCGGCGGCTGAGCTGTCGAACTTCCACAACTCGATCAACTCCCTGGCGTCGCTGGTGGCGTCGGTGTCGGGTATCCCGCCGCACTACTTGGGCATGGTCGCGGACAACCCTGCGTCGGCTGATGCGATCCGTTCCGCTGAGACGCGGCTGGTGAAGCGCGCTGAGCGGCGCCAGCGTGCGTTCGGTGGCGCGTGGGAGCAGGTCATGCGCCTCGCGTACCGGGTGTCCGAGGGTGACATTCCCGAGGACTTGTACCGGTTGGAGACGATGTGGCGTGACGCGTCGACGCCGACGGTGGCGCAGAAGGCTGACGCCGCTGTGAAGCTGTTCCAGGCAGAGGTTGTGACGAAGCGTCAGACCCGTGAGGACCTGGGCTACTCGGACGCGCAGATCGCGAACATGGAAGCCGATGACGCGAAGGCCGTCGATCGTCTCCTGGCGGGCGACCTGTCGACCCTCGTCGGCCCGAAGCCTGCCGTCACCTCGGCTCCTCCGGCGTAGCCCGTGTCTGAGGTCGCCCGGCTCGCCCAGGCGCACCACCGGGCGCAGCAGGTACTTGCGCGGCGCGTGGCGGAGGAAATGGCGGCCTTGTGGCTGCTCCTCGACGCGTCGGACCTCCTCGGTTCCTGGGCCGTCCTGGCGGCCCGAGCGGACCAACTGGTCGCACTCGGGCAGTACGCGTCGGCGCGCCGCTCTATCGCCTACATCGCTGCTGCGATCGAGGCGCAGGCTGCCGATCCGACACCGCTGGCACCGATCGACCCGCGCGGCTTCTCGGGCCTTGCGATCGACGGGCGTCCGTTGTCCTCGCTGCTCCTCGGTGGCGTGTTCCGGGTCCGGCAGTTGCTCGGCACGGGTGTCCCGCTGACTGAGGCGATGCTGTCGGGGAAAACGCGCCTGATCCTGTCGGCCGTGAACGAGGTTGTGCAGGCCGGGATCTCGTCTTCGTCCGCCGCGATCGGTGCGACGCCGACCGCGGTCGGGTATACGCGGATCCTCGTCCCGCCGTCGTGCTCTCGCTGCACGATCCTCGCCGGACGTCACTACCCGCACGAGGCTTCGTTCCGACGGCATCCGCGCTGCGACTGCACGTCGCTGCCCTACGTCGGCGACAAGCCGCCCCACGTCGTCAGCCCCGAGGCGTCGTTCAAGTCGATGACGGCCGCGCAGCAGGACGCGACGTTCACGAAGGCCGGCGCCGAGGCGATCCGTCAGGGCGCCGACATGGGCCGTGTCGTGAACGCCCGCCAGTCGACGTACATCCCCGAGGGCCGTCGCACATCACGCGGCACCCCAACCCGCCGCACCGTCGAGGACTGCCTCGCGATCGCGAAGGGCGACCGGGACCGCTTCGTAGCACTCCTCGATTCGGCCGGCTACCTCACCTGATTCCTCCCCGCGCGATGTGGGCGAGGTCCACCCGCCCGCGATGGGAGCACCACCATGACCGTCCCCGCTACCGAGCCCGTCGTCCCGACCGCCCCCGTGGTCCCGACGGAGCCCGCAGCGGCCGTCACCGAACCCCCGGCCCCGCCGGAACTCGGGGACGCCGGGAAGCGCGCCCTCGACGAGGAGCGCAAAGCCCGCAAGGCCGCTGAGAAGACGGCGTCCGACTTGGCCGCGAAGGTCAAGGAGTTCGAAGACGCGAGCAAGTCCGACGCTGAGAAGGCAGCCGCCCGCGCGGAGGCTGCCGAGAAGGCGCTCGCTGAGATGACCGTCAAGGCGCTGCGCCTTGAGGTCGCAGACGCACTACAGGTCCCCGCGCAGTTGCGGAAGTACCTGACCGCGGGCGACGAGGAGTCGCTGCGCGAGCAGGCCAACGACCTGTTGACCACCTTCAACGCCGCGATGGCTGAGAACGGTTCCCGGCTCCCGAAGCCGGACCCCAACCAGGGCGCGAAGCCCACCTCTGCCGATCCGGCTGACCTGGACCGGCAGATCGCTGAGGCACTCGCCGCCGGGGACATCGCCCGGTCGGTCTCGCTCAAGCGGCAGAAGGCATACGCCCCAACCCCCTGAACCTAAGGAATCCTCATGTCTGGCACCACCGGCATCGGCACCACGTTCTCTCTCCCGAACTACCACGGCGAGCTCCTCGCCATCACCCCGTCTGACACCCCGTTCCTCTCTGCCATCGGCAGCCTGTCGGGCGGCGGCAAGCAGACCTCGTCGACCGCGTTCGAGTGGCAGACCTACGACCTGCGCGACCCGTCGCAGCCCGCGAACCTCGAGGGTGCGACCGCGCCGACCGCGCAGGAGCGGGTGCGGGCGAACGTCTCCAACGTCTGCCAGATCCACCAGGAGGCCGTCGCGGTCTCCTACTCGAAGATGGCGGCCACCGGCCAGTACGCGACCCCGTCGTCCGCGCCGTACCGCACGGCCGATGGCGTTGCCAACCCGGTCGCTTCGGAGCTGGACTGGCAGACCGCGCAGGCGCTCAAGACGGTCGCACTGGACGTCAACTTCTCGTTCCTGAATGGGAAGCAGAACGTGCCCACGACCAACGCTGCGGCGCGCAAGACTCGCGGCCTGATCGAGGCCGTGTCGACCAACCTGACCAACAACGCGTCGGTGTCCTACACCGCTGCGACGTCGGCCACGGACACCATCACGGTGACGCACGCCCTGTCCAACGGTGACAAGGTCGTGTTCACCAACACCGGTGGGGCGACGGGCATCGTCGAGGGTCGCGTCTACTACGTGGTGAACATCTCCACGACCGTGTCGTTCAAGGTGTCGCTCACCTCTGGTGGTGCGGCGATCACCCTGGGCACCGCGTCAGGCATCGCCGTCCACCGACCGTGGACCACCACCCTGACGAACACCCACATCGAGTCGTTCATCCAGGGTGTCTACGACAACGGCGGCATGAACGGCGAGACCGCCACCCTCGTGGTCGGTTCGGCGCAGAAGCGGGCCATCACGGCCGCCTACGCGACCGCCTACGGCAAGGCGCTGCCGTTCAACGGAACCCGCAACTTCGGTGGCGTGTCCGTGGACACGGTCCTGACGGACTTCGGCACGCTGAACGTCCTCCTCGACCGTCACTGCCCGCAGGACATGATCATCGCCGCGTCGCTCGACCAGATCGCGCCGGTGTTCCTGAACATCCCCGGCAAGGGCGTGTTCTTCGAGGAGCCCCTCGCCAAGACCGGCGCCTCGGAGCAGGTCCAGATCTACGGCGAGATCGGCCTCGAGTACGGCAACGAGAAGGCCCACGGCGTTCTCACCGGTCTCGCGGTCTGAACGACCTAGCACCACTGCCGAAGGGCTCCCACGGTTTCACCCGTTGGGAGCCCTTCGGCATCCCCCCAACTCTCCACGGAAGGCCACGCCGTGAACACCAAGCCCCTCGCCGAAGCCCTCGCCTCTGGCGAGCCGATCGGCTGGCAGATCGTCGACGCCGACGGCAACGTCGTGCAGTCCGGCCCTGTCTCGTTCGCCTCCCTTGTCGCTGACGGCGACGACGAGCCCACTCAGGAGTCCTAGTCATGGCCGCTATCGACCGCACGCGCGTGTCGCTCATCATCAACGCCAACGCGCCCGTCGGTACGTCTGGCATCCCTGGTACGCAGTTGACGGCGCTGTCCGCGGCGGCGATGAAGGTCAAGCTGACGTCGACCGCTTCGACGGCTGCGGCGTCGGGCACTGAACTGACGGGCACTGGTTACACGGCTGGTGGTACCGCGCTCGGTACGGCGTCGACGGCGTCGACGGCTGGTTCGTCGGTGACGGTTCCGGCGGGTTCGGCTCTGTCGTGGACGAATGGTTCGGGTGGCGCGTGGTCGATCCAGTCGTTCGAGTTGACGGCGTCGGATGGTACTCGCGTGTGGTTCGGTGACTTCACGGGTGCGCCGGTGTCGGTCGCGAACGGCAACACGTTCCAGATCGCGGTGGCGGGTATCACTCTCGCGATGTCCTGATGCTGATCCTGCCGGGTGATCCGGCGGTCAAGGTCATCTCGAACGACACGGGCAACGTGGGCACGCTCACCCCGTGGACGTCGGTGCCGTTCAACGCGACAACGCTGCTCTACGGCGCGGCGACGGAACTGATCAGCGCGGCGAGCAACACGCGGGACTCCTGGGGCGTCCAGGTGATGGCGTTCGGGACGGGTGTCTCGGCGACGGCGACGCAGGCGTGCGTGGACATCCTGATCGGTGGGGCGACGGACGATGTTCTGATCCCCGGCCTCCTGTGCGGCGGTCTCTATAACGCGGCGATCCGGTCGTGGTTCTTCCCGGTCCACGTGCCGGGTGGTGTGCGGGTCGCGGCTCAGGCCGCGTCGGTTCGCACGTCGGCGCAGGACACGGACGGCGTGCGCGTCGGGATCCGTCTCCTCAGTGGCGGTGTTCCGCCGTTCAAGGTGGGCCGGAAGGTCACGACCTACGGCACGAAGATCAACAATGCGCGCGGCCTCGCGGTCACCCCGACCGCATCTGGTGGCGCTGCGTCGGTGACGCAGATGACGGCCTCCACGACGGAGGATCACTTCGCGTTCATCCCGTCGTTCCAACTGTCCGCTGACACCGCCGTTGCCACGTCGGCGTTGCTCAACGTCGGCATCGGTCTCGGTGCCAGCACTGAGGAGCGCCTGGATACGTGGTGGTTCGGTGCGGACACGCAGGAGGCGCAGACCGGTCCCGTGCCCGAGATGCCTGCGTTCCGCGAGGTTCCGTCCGGGACTCGTCTCACGATGCTCGTCTCCAACTCGACCGCAAATGAGTCGAACTACGACGGCCTCATTCATGCGCTCTCTTAGGGAGGTCTGACCCGTGGCGATCTCCGAGGCGTACACCATGAACGCGGTCACGATCTCGACGACCGAGATCAGCTTCGTGTCGGGCACGACGACCCTGCAGACCATCACGACGGACGGCTGCTTTCAACTGTGGGTTGACGCGTCGAACATGGCGAAGGGTGACGAGTTCGTCATCAAGGGCTACGAGGCCGCGCTGTCCGGCGGCACGAAGCGCGTGTGGCTGACGCAGTCGCTCCTCGGCGCGCAGTCCGAACTGTTCGTCACGCCCGCGATCATCCTCATGCAGGGCTGGGACTTCACCATCGACAAGATCGCCGGGACCGACCGCGCGTTCACGGCGAGCATCCGCCAGATCGCGTAGCCCCCGGTGACGACCTCATGGTGGTACTCGCCAGGTCCTGCCGCTGCGGCGCTTCTCGCTGGCGGCGGCACGGTCAACGGCACCGCCACGGCGACCTCCGCAGCGACAGCGACGGCCCTAGCGACGGTCGTCGCCCCCGGGACCGCAACGTCGGTAGCGACGGCCACCGCACTCGTCGTGCAGATCGCCACCGCGACCGCGACCAGCGCAGCCACCACGACCGCGACGGGCGTGTCCGTCGTCCCCGGCACCGCAACCTCAACCGCCGCGGCGACCGCCACCAGCACGGCGACCCTGACCGCACCGTCAACCGCGACAGCCACCGCCACGGCGACCAGCACGGCGACACAGGTCGCTGTCGCAACCGCTACAGCAGCAGCGACCGCGACAGCACCGGTCACCCTCACCGCCCCCGCTACCGCCTCCTCGAGCGCGACAGCCTCGGCCACCGTGGTCCAGGTCGCGACCACGACGGCCACAGCAGCAGCGGTAGCCACCGGGACGGGCACAACCTCGGGCGCTGCCACGGGTGAAGCCACCGCAGCGGCAACCGCAACAGCGACCGTCGTGCAGATCGCCGGCGCCACCGCGACAGCGACAACGACCGCCACAGCCCCCGCCGTGGTGTCCGCGCCCGCCACCGCGCAGGCCGTCGCCACGGCGACCGCGACCGTCGTTCAGCAGGTCACCGCACAAGCCGCAGCCTCCGCGACGGCCACCGGTGAAGGCACGGTCACCAGCCCCAGCATCCAGGGCACCGGCACCGCAACCGCCGCATCGACCGCGTCCGCAAACGTCGTGGTGTCCGCCACCGCGACAGCCGCAGCGGTGTCCACCGCTGCCGTCACCGTCGAGCAGCTCGCGACCGCAGCAGCCGCGTCCGCCTCGTCGACCCTCGCCTACCTCACACAACTCGCCACAGCCACGGCGACAGCCACGGCGACAGCGACCGGTACGGGTGAAGCCGTCGCCGCCGTCACGACCCGCCCTGACGACGGGCTCACGACCTACGTCACCGGCACCACCAGCCGACCCACCACCGGCACCACCACCGCGGCCGTCGGCATCACGCCACGCCCCTACACCACGACCACACCCCGACCCTAGGAGCGCGCCGTGGCCGACCTCATCACCGTCGCCAACCTCGCGTCCTACCTTCAACGTGACCTCGACACCGCGTCGGCCACCATCGCCGTCGCCGGGGCATCCGGGATCGTCCGCGCCTACACGCGGCAGAACCTCGACTCGCAGACCTACACCGCGATCAAACTCCCCATCGAATCGTTCGACACCACCTGGGGCGTGCGCCTCCCGCAACGGCCCGTCACCGCCGTCGCCACGGTCACCGTGAACGGCACCACCTACGTGTCGGGCACCGACTACGCGTGGAACGGCTACTCGCCGCTCATCCGCCTCGCATGGCGGCAGTGGTCGACCAGTGCGTTCCAGGACGATCCCGTCGCCGTCGTCACCTACACCGCCGGGTACGCGACCGTCCCCGACGAGGTGAAGGCCGTCGCCTACGCCGTCGCCGCCCGCCAGTACGACAACCCCACCGGGGCGCGGTCCTGGCAGATCGACGACGCGTCGGAGACGAAGGCCGGGGCGGACGACGACCTCGCCGGGGTGTCGCTGCTGAGGGCGGAACGGGACATCCTCGCCCGGTACCGCCCCCGCGCTGGGTCGGTGAGGGTGTGACCGACGTCAACGGCGTCCTCCGGGAACGCCTCGCTGCCGCCCGCCGCCGTCACACGCTGCTGTGCGTCGACACCGGGACCGCTGTGCGGATCACCGGCCGGTCGCTGAACACGTCGACGTCGGTCCTCACCGACACGACCACGACCGTCTACACGGGTGCGGCGCGACTCAAACGCGCGGTCCCCGCCGAACAGGTCGCGGGCGACGTCGACCGTGGAGCCGCACACCCGATCCTCGTCCTGCCGTACTCCGCGACGGATGCGGGCGCACTCCGCAAGGGCGACGTGTTCACGTTCACAGCCTCATCCGATGCCGCCCTCGTCGGCCGGTCCGTGACCGTCATCGGCCCGGAGCACGGCACCACGACCTCCGCGCACCGCTACCTCGTCGAGGAGGTCACCCCGTGACTGACCTGACGCTGAAGCAGCTCTCGGATGCCCTGTTCGCGGAGGTCAACGTCGGCATCGCCGCGAAGACCGCGAACATCGTGGAGCGTGCCGCCGTCGAGACCCGTCTCGGGTGGAAGAAGGCAGCCGACGAGTTCCCGTCACCGACGAAGGCCCGCGCGCACGACTACGCCCTCGCATTCGAGGACGTCGAGCGCGTAGGGACGGACGTGACTGCCGTGGTCGGGTCTGACGACGAACTCCTCGCGATCCTCGAGGACGGTTCGGCACACCACGCGCCGCACGGTTACGGCAAGGCCGCAGCCGAGAAGGCCACGAAGGGGATGCTCCGCGCGCTCGCGCGCATCGACCCGTTCCGGCGGGCGACGTGACGACCCCGGCGGCGACCCTCCCGCACGCGACAGCGATCGTCGGCGCGCTCACCGCAGCGTCCCTCGCGGCGTACCTCGGTGAAGCGGACCGGGCGGGCGACGGCACCGTGCGCGTCCCCCCGTATGTCGTCGTGCATGTCGCCGGTGGCGCTGTCCACTCGGAGGACGGCAGCGACCGGGGTGTGCTGGGCGACCCGACGCGGGACATCGACGTCGCGTTCCAGACGACCAGTGTCGGTGTCACCGCGGCGCAGGCCCTCAACGTCCACGACCGGACGGTGGTGGCCCTGACCGCCGCCACCCCAGCGGTTTCCGGGCGGACGCCGCTACCGATCGTCCCCGACGGCCCCCCCGATCGGGTTCGCCGCGACGACACCGCAGCCGAGCCCCTGTTCTACGCCGTGGCCCGCTGGACCTGGCGCACCACCACCTAGACCCACCCCAACCTGACCCGACGCCGACCCGGCGCGCGGGCGTTTCACCCTGCCCGGAGGCACCCTCATGGCTCTCATCTCCACCCAGCAGATGTCCGGTGCGGGCACTCAGGCGACGTACACCGCCGTCAGTGCCTCCGACACCGCGGACATCTCCAACGGTCGCACGTTCCTCCATGTGAAGAACGCCGGCGGTTCGCCGGACACGGTCACCATCGTCACCCCCGGCACCGTCGGTCCCGGTCTCGCCATCGCGGACAACGCCGTCACGGTGACCAACGCGACTGAGAAGTTCATTGGCCCTCTCGACCCTGCCGTGTTCGGCACTGCGGGTGTCGCGACCGTGACGCATTCGTTCACGACCTCCGTCACCTGCGCGTTCGTGAGCATCTGATGGCCCTCGAACTGGTGATTGCCAACGAGGCGTTGGGATCCCGCGCGGTCATCGACCCGTCGTCGCTGCCCGACCTCGAAGTCCGCGGGTGGGTCGCTGTCGGCCGCACCTCGGTCCCGTCGCGTGCCGTCACCGACGACGAGCAGGCCGCCGCTGATGCGGCCGAGGCCGCCCGTGTCGCGGCACTCCTCAAGCCCGGCAAGGCCTCCGCCTCGCCGCAGCCCAGCAAGTAACCACCCCCGGGTGACCGCGCAGGGCGCGGCGTCCCAACTCTCAGAGAGGTACCAACATGGCTGACATCGTCGGCGACGGGATGATCCGCGTCTCCTGGGTCACCACCATCTCGAACACCAGCGCCCCGACCGTCGCCGAGCTCAACGCCGGTGTCGCGCTCGAAGGCTTCATGACCCCCGACGGCTGGTCCGTCGCCACCGCTGAGGCCAGCGTCGACAACTCGGCGCTGAACTCGACCGACGACACCAACCTCCCGGGTCGCCGCTCCGACGACATCGAGGCGACGTTCAAGCACCAGGGCGACTCCGCTGCGCCCTACACCACGTTCGCGTCGAAGCCTGCGGGCTACCTCGTGGAGCGCACGTCCATCGCGGGCACGACCGCGTGGGCGACGTCGCAGAAGGTCCGCGTGTTCCCCTGCACCGCTGGCAACCGCAACAAGCTGCCGCGCACGCCGAACGAGGTCGAGAAGTTCTCGGTCAAGTTCTACAAGTCGGCCGCGACGGTCGACCTCGCCACGACCGCCTAGTAGCGGCTGCACCACCCGCGACCCCCGGCGCACCACCCACCGCGCCGGGGGTCGCGGGCACCCCCTGACCACTCGGAAGGACCACACCTCCCATGTCGAAGAACCCCCGCGACATCCTCAAGGCCGCACGCCCGCAAGAGAAGACAGTCACACTCTCTCTGCGCCCCGACCTCGCAGCCGAGCACGCCGCGGCAGAAGCCGAACTTCAGGCGCTGACCGTGACCGAACTCCTTCCCGATCTCGACGCGACCAGGGCCACCGCCCTCGCGGAGCGCATCGAGGCGTTGCAGGATGAGATGGCCGCCGAGATGCTGACGCTCCGCTTCCGCGCCCTCCCGCGCGACGTGTACGACGGCCTCCTCCTCGAGCACCCGCCGCGTGAGGGCTTCCACGAACTGTTCAACCTGGGGACGTTCACCTACGCCCTCGCCCGCGGGTGCCTCGTCGAGCCCGACTTCGACGACACCGAGTTCGCGGAACTGTTCGACGTGATGAACGAAGGCCAGCGCGACCAGGTGCTGAACGCTGCCTGGGACGCGAACCAGGAGGTCACCTCCGTCCCTTTCTCCGAGCGCGCCTCCGTCGTGACCCGGTGGCGCGAGCGGACCTCGAAGCAGCCCGAGCCTGGGGCGTCCCCCTCTCCGTCTTCCTAGGCCGACCCGTGCCGCGTCCGGGTGAACCGCTGTGGCTCGCATCCGACCGTGACGCTGCTCTCGCGCTGCTGGACATCGAGGCCGACGCCTGCAGCGGCTGCGGGCAGCCCCGAAGCGAATCGACGCTCATCGAAAACGAATGGGCCTACACCGCTGAGGGCCAGAAGTGCCACGGCTGCACCGCTGTCGACCGCGCCCAGTCGAAGTTCGCTGAGGCTGGCGTGACCGCAGGGCTGTCCTTCCTTGTCCACCGCGACCGACCGGAGAGCTCATGACCTACGCCGTGTCCGTCGCCCTGCGGGCGAAGGTCGACCAGTACGTCGGCGGCATGAACAAGGCCAACGTCGCGACCGAGTCGCTGCGGAAGAAGTCCGAGCAGGTCCGCAAAGAGCAGGTGCTCCTCTCCAAGGCCGCGGGCATTGTCGGCACCGCCGTCGTTGCCGCGTTCGTCGGCAAGGCGATCGGTGCCGCGTCGGACCTCAACGAGACGTTGTCGAAGACGTCCGTCGTATTCGGCGACAACGCCGATGCCGTGAAGGCGTGGTCGAAGACGTCCGCGACCTCGCTGGGTATGTCGCAGGATGCTGCTGCTGGCGCGGCTGCTACCTACGGCAACCTGTTCGTGTCGCTCGGCTTGGCGCAGAAGCCTGCCGCTGAGATGTCGATGAAGCTCGTCACGCTCGCGGGCGACCTCGCGTCGTTCAACAACGTCGACCCGGCCGAGGCGCTGGACGCGCTGCGCTCCGGGCTCACCGGCGAGACCGAGCCGCTGCGCCGCTTCGGCGTCAACATCAACGACGCCACCCTGCGGCAGCAGGCCCTCAAGATGGGCCTCATCTCGACCACGAAGGACGCGTTGTCCCCCGCGGTCAAGGCTCAGGCGTCCTACGCCCTCATCCTCGAGCAGACGACCACCGCCCAGGGTGACTTCGCACGCACGTCAGACGGACTCGCGAACCAGATGCGGATCCTGAATGCGCAGTGGGTCGACGCACAGGCGGGGATCGGGCAGGCGCTCCTCCCCGCCGCGCAGGCTGCCGTCGGTGTGCTGAACACCTTGACGGGGATCTTCAACACCCTCCCCGGCCCGGTGAAGGCGCTCGCCCTCGGTGTCGTCGTCCTCGGTGCAGCGTTCATCGCTCTCGCGCCGCGCATCGTCGCCACCAAGGTCGCGCTGACCGAGATGGGTGTCACCTCTACCGTCGCCCGCGGGAAGCTCGCGGGCCTGGCCAAGGGTGCGACTGCTCTTGGCATCGCCCTTGCCGCCGCCGCCCTGATCGACTCGTTCTCGTCGGCCACGGTCGACGCGGCGAAGAACACCGACGAGTTGCGCCGCTCCCTCGCTGGCCTCGCCGGGAACGGTGGCGGTGTCGATCGGCTGGGTCGCGCCTTCACCACGAACACGGGTCGGGCCGCCGACTTCGACGAAGCTCTCGGCCTCGTCCGTGACAACCACTGGTGGGACCAGCTCGAAACCGGCCTCGCTGGCGTGCTCGGCACCGAGTCGAACTTCGGCATGGCGACCGAGGCTGTCCAGGCGCTTGACAGCCAGTTGTCGGCGATGGTGTCCGACGGCCACTCCGCGGACGCGATCGTGGCCCTGAGCAACCTCGGCATCAGCGCCGACGAGGCAGCACAGTTGCTCCCCGGCTACACGACCGCCGTCAAGAACGCTGGCGAGTCTGCCGCCGGAGCGAAGGGTCCGACCGGGGATCTGACTGACGCGCTCGTGGCACAGATCGACCCGATCCAGAAAGTCAAGGACGGGTGGGACAAGCTCGACGGCATCCTCGGCCGCCAGGACCGACGCGACACCGCCATCAAGGCGATCAAGGACCTCGGCAAGGCGCTCACGGACAACGGGCCCGTCATCCGCGGTGACACGGACGCCGCCCTCGCCAACCGTGAGGCGTACCGAAAGGCCGTCGAGGGGGTCAAGGACCACCTTCAGTCGATCGGTCGCGGGCCCGGCGCGATGAAGGCGTACAACGAAGAAGTCGGCATCATGCGCAAGACCCTCGTCAACTCGAAGCTGTCGCCGAAGGAGATCGACGCACTCCTCAAGCCGCTGACCGACATGAAGGATGAGCTCGCCGGGCTGACGGGCCTCGCCAAGACGCCCATCACCCTCAAGATCCAGCCGCGCATCATCGGCAACGGCAAGATCTTCATTGGTTCCCAGGGCGGCAAGGCCGTCAGTGAGGAACTGGACGTGCGTTACCGCGCCGCTGGTGGCCCTGTCCGTAAGGGAATGCCCTACGTCGTGGGCGAGCGCCGAGCCGAGATGTTCGTCCCGACGCAGTCCGGTCGCATCGAGCCCAGCATCGCCCCCACTCTCGCGCGCGCACAGTCCTCGGGAGGGTCGATGCTCGTCATCGGCAACGGAATACCGATTGTGTTGCAGGCCGAGGGTGAGCAGTTGGCCCAGGTGCTCCTCACGGTCAAGCGTCGCGGTGGCGGCGTCGAGCTCGGGCTCGCCTGATGGTCGCGCTGACTGACTTCACGGTCCTCACCGAACTCGCGACCGCGGGCACCCCCGCCACGTCCGTCCCGTCCTACACCGCCATCACGTCCTACGTCATGGCAGGTGAGGGCATCACCCTGTCTCGTGGCCGCTCATCGGAGCGCGACTCCACCGCGCAGGCCGGGACCGCTGGCGTGACGGTGCGGAACACGGATCAGCGGTTCACGATGGGCAACGGGTCGAGCCCATACGCGCCGTTGCAGATCCGGCGTCCGTGCCGGTTCCGGGTGACGTACTCCGCGACGACCTACGCCCTGTGGCAGGGCTTCGTCGATGACTGGGGCAACGGTCGGGAGCATCTGACGGGCAAGGCGCGGCTGTCGTTGTCGGATCGGATCGCCCGCGCCGGGGCGAAGATGACCAATCAGCTCGCGTTCGACATGCTCGCCGACTCCCCGCAGGTGCTGTACCGCCTCGATGAGCCGTCCGGGGCGACGACGGCGCAGAACGCCGTTACGCCTACGCCGGTGTTCGAGATGGTCGTGCCCGCTGGCGCGCCGGGCGCGACGGCCACCTTCGGCACGTCGGGTGCCCCGTCACCCGACGGGACCACGATGCTCACCCTCGCCCGCGCCGGACTGAACTCCGGGAAGTACCTCAACGGCCCCAGCGTCGTCTCCGGGTCGGGCTCAGGGTTCACGATCGAAGCATGGGCGCGTCGGTCCACCCTCGCAGGCGGATCCGGTGACCAGATCGTTGCCGCGTTCCCCGACGCGAACCTCCACCTCGTCATCGACCAGGCCGGAACGGTGTCCCTCGTCGGGCTCACGGCGACAGTTACCAGCACGGCCACCACGACGACGACCGAACTGAGCCACGTTGCCGCCACCGTCGACGCTGCGCTCGACGTGACCCTGTATGTCAACGGCGTCGCGTCGGGGACGGGCAACCTCATAGCCTCGGCAACCGCCTTCAACGCCTTCACGATCGGCGGGGTCTACGACGGCGGCATCGGGTACGTGCTGTCGATGTTCGACGGCGACATCGCAATGGTCGCGGTCTACGGGTCGGTGCTGTCCGCCGGGCGGATCCTGTCCCACTACCAGGGCGGGCACAACGGCTGGTCCGGTGAACTGTCCGGCGCCCGCTTCTCCCGCTGGTGCGCGCAGGCGGGGCTCCCGTCCGCGTTCTACGCCACCGACACCGGGACGTCGACGATGGGCGCGCAACCCGTCGCCGGGCGCACCCTCATCGAAGTCCTGTCCGCCGTGGCCGACGCTGAGGGCGGGTTCGTGTACGTAGACGAAGCCGGGATCCTCCGACTGTCCGGCCGCGCCGCACGGTTCGCCGCGACCGTCGGCCTCACCCTCGACGCGTCCAAAGCCGGTCAGGTCCTCGACTCGTTCGGGCTCGTCACCAACGACCAGTTCCTCCTCAACGACTACACCGTGACGATCCCCGACGGGTACTCCGCGCGCGTGCAGGACACGACGTCGCAGGACTCCTACGACGTCCACGACGCCGAGGAAACCCTCTACCTCGACTCCGGGACGCAGGCCCTCGCCAAAGCACAGTGGGACGTCTACAACCTGAAGACGCCCGCCGCCCGCAGCGACACGATCGACGTCGACGTCGTGGCCTTCGCCAACTCCGGCGGCAACGTCGCGAACCTCCTCAACGCCGACATCGGGACCAAGGTCACCGTCACGAACCTGCCGACGGACATCTCATCCACGTCGTCGCTGTCGTTCTACATCGACGGCATTCGGCACCGCATAAGCAAGTCTCAGTGGATCGTCTCCCTGACCACCTCCCCGGTCGGGCAGTACGCCAGCGTGGCACTGCTCAATGACGCGACCCTCGGCAAGTTGGACACGGGCGGGGTGCTCGCATGGTGATCGCCACCGCGGAGACGGTCTACGGCCCCGAGGCTGCCCTCGCCGGGTATCTGCTCCCGCCGTCGCGGCACGCGGAGTACGCGATCGTGACCCGACGTGCGGCGCACGGCAGGCTCCTCGCCGCAGGGCAGACCCCACCGACGCCGATGCTCGAGCCGCCGTCGGACCAGGTCGCCGGCGTCCCCGTACCTGCCGTGGTGAACCACGGCAGGTGGATCGTCCGCTGCCCCGTGTTCATCGACGACGCGAACCGCACGACGTGCTCCGGCGCGCAGATCGCATCCCGTGATGATCACCGGTTCTTCTGCGTGGAGTGCGGCAACCCGCACGTCGACGGGCGATGGCTGCCGGTGGCGTGGCCCGATGACCCCGACGCGATCGACGCTGCGCTCGCCGTGCGTCCTGTGACCTATCAGAACTGGGAAGGCGAACCCGTGGAGACTCTGCTCGCTGACAACGCCGATCCCGTGAACGGGCTTGTCTGATGGCCGCGTGGACGACCGCCACTCGGACGTGGGCGTCGGGCGAGGTGCTGACCGCGGTCAACATGAACGCGCAGCTCCGTGACTTCGCGAATGCGTTCGGTGCGTGGGGTTCCTACACCGGGGCGTGGACGTCGTCGGGCACCGCACCCGCGATCGGCAACGGCTCCATCCCGTCCGCCTACGCCCAGATCCAGAAGACGATTCACTTCCGAACGGGTGTCACGTTCGGCACCTCGACGACGTTCGGGACCGGGAACTACGTTCTCGCCGCCCCCGTCGCGCCCGGCTCCGGGCAGCCCTACTGGTCGTGGGTCGGCTATGCGCTCCAAGGTGGCACCGGCTACGTGCTCACCCTCGACTGCAACAGCGGCGCCACGACACCGGTCCTCAACTACCAGTCAGCCCTGACCGGAGCGAAGACCCGCGTCGGGGCCACCGCCCCCGTGACGTGGACCGCCGTCGCCGGTAACGGGTTCTGGGCGTCCGGCTCCTACGAGGCTCTGTAATGACAACCACGGGGGAGCACGCGCTGTTGGGGCAGATCCTCAGCAAGGTCGAACTGGTCGGCGCTGAGGTGTCCGCGATCAAGGTCGCGGTGGCTACGGCGGTCGCGGAGATCGAGCACCGGGCGCGGCAGGGCGACGACCACGAGACGCGGCTGCGTTCGGTGGAGCAGGCCGCAGCGGAGCACATCACGCAGTCGGACCTTGACGCATTGGAACTACGCCGCCAGGGCGAGGTTGGTGCGGCTGTTGCTCTGGCTGACAAGAGGGCGAACAAGCGGCTGGTCGTGATCGGTCTCGTGATGACCGCTGTCGTTGCCGCTGTGAACGTCGCTATTGCGCTCTGGCGTACCTGACCGATGCCTCGTGTGGCCGTTCCGACGTCGACGGAGGCGCCCCGTGGATCCGCTGCCTGAGCCGCTGTCCGGCCCCTACGACGACCGTGGTCTGCCACGTCAGGGTGACCCGTCTGCGCCGCGCTGCCACGTCTGCAACGGCCCCCGTTCCCTCCGGCATGGCGTCCTCGTCTGCCGGATCTGTGATGCCCCACCTCTCATCAAGGAGTGACCACAATGTTCTCTCGTACTTTCCTCCTCGACGCCGCCGAGCGCGTGTTCTGGACCTACGTTCAGGCGCTGCTCGGCCTGCTGCTCGTGTCGGGCGTGACCGACTTCGGCGCGTTGCAGTCCGCCGCCGTGGCCGCGATCCCCGCCGCGCTGTCGGCGCTCAAGGCGCTCATCGCGTCCCGTGTGGGCGACCCGCAGACCGCTGCCCTGACCCCGGTCGACTGATGGCCGTCACCCTGGCGAACGGGTCGCGTCTCGCGCCCCGCGTTCAGGCGCTCATCGCGGATGCGGCGAAAGCCGCGGGCATCACGACCGACGTCGTGATCACGCAGGGCTCATGGTCGGCTGGCAGCCTGTCGGGCGACACGCACACGGGCGACGGCGCTGCCGACATCCGCGTGTGGAACCTGCCGCGCGCCCTCCTCGCCCCGCTCGTCCTCGAGTTGCGGAAGCGCAACTGCTGCGCGTGGCTCCGTGACACCGCCCACGGGTGGACGGGTGGCGATCACATTCACGTCATCGTCCGCGACCAGCCCGGGCTGTCGACGCAGGCGGCGTGGCAGGTCAAGGAGTACGACCTCGTCCACGACGGCCTTGCCCGTCGCGGCCCCGACTACCACCCGCGCCCCGTGCAGCGGCCCTGGCCGTTCACCCTCGTCGCGCCGCAGCCGCCCGCGTCCTACGCGGGTCCGTACCGCCTCGGCACGGTCGCTCGCGGCGTGTCGTCGATGCGGTGGGCGTTCGGCCTCCCCAACCCCGGCCACACCGAGTTCAAGGCCGACCTGGACGCGCGCGTTCGGTCGTGGCAGAAGTCGCACCCGTGGCTGTTCCTGCGCGGTGAGCGTCTCGGCGTCGTCGGGCGCTACACGTACTCGTCGATCATGACCCGCTACCCGAAGGGCTGACGCGCGAAGTTGTAGCGCGCGGGCCTGCGTTTCTGTAGCGCAACAACTGATCGACGCCGACGACACCCGAGGACTGACCTCGCAGATTCGCGGCCCCAAACTCGCGGTTTCGCGACCACTCAGAGGGAGACCACATGACCTACTCCGACCGCGCGGCGACGATCCGTGCCGAGGTCGCATCGCTGGCCTACGACGCCGACCAGGCCCTCGACGCGGCGAACGCGCTGCACAACTCCGACGCGCTCGTGATCGACGAACTGCGGGCGAAGGTCGCCGCCGATGTCCTCTTGATTGAGACATTGAGACAGGACGTCGCGGACCTGACGGCGAAGCTCGCAGCCGCGACGACCTCGGCCCCGCCGCCCGTCGTCACCCCGCCGCCGATCACGACCAGCCCGCGCCTGTCGTGGGCACCCCCGGCGCTGACCAACCCGCTCACCATCGACCTCACGCCGACCAGCCGGAAGGCGTTCATCCCCGCCGACCGTGACGCCGTCGTCCGCATCCCCGCCGCGCTGCGAAACGTCGTCGGCGGCATCGAGATCAACGGCGGCCGGAACGTCCGACTCATCGGCGGCGAGATCGGCTACGACACCGTCGACGTGTCGCGTGCCCTGTTCATCAAGGGCGCAGCGGGCACCGCACCCGGTGGCACCGTCCACATCGAGGGTCTGCTGTTCTCCGGTACGAACATCGCCGGGGACGCGATCGACATCGACTGCCAGGGCGTCGAGCGCACGATCACGTTGCAGAACATCGACGTGAGCCTCGGCCTCGCCGGGTCGTACACGGGCAACCACTCCGACGCCGTGCAGACGTGGAACGGCCCCAACGCTCTCCGCATCGACGGCATGGTTGTGCGCCGCGCCGCCTACCAGGGGTTCATGCTCGACCCCCGGAAGTTCTTCGCCGCCGTCCCGGCACCGTTCCTTGACTTCCGCAACCTGCACGTCGTGCAGAACGGGGACACGGGGTACGCACTGTTCAACGCGACGGTGCAGGCGCTCACCGGGCGGAACGTCAAGGTCCGCACCGGGTCGCAGACCAACCGCGTGTCGTACCCGGCTGGCGCGTGGCCGTTCGTCACGGCCTACACCGGGACGCCGCTGCCCGATGACCGGTTCCTGTCCGGGAAGCCGGGGATGGGCTACGTGAGCCCCGGCTACGCCTGACGTTCACGTTCCTGCACGTTACGCCGTCTACGGGCCAGTAACGCGCACAAGTGTGACCGCGTGTAGTGCAGCGGCCCGACCGTCTGCATCCCTCCTAGTCCAGCGGCGCGCCGGTCGTGGTCCCCGGCGCGCCGCTGCTCGACCCACGGACCGCACATCCCGCCACCACGAACGGGGACCACCGTGAGCCTGCGCGACGCACTCCACGCCGAACGAGAAGCATCGAAGAAGGGACCGGACTGCGGCGTCTCCATCGTCCTGGCCCGTGTCGACAAGGCCGACCGGGACGCGCTGCTTGCGTTCCTCGCGGACCGGGAAGTCCCTGCGACGGCGATCAGTCGCGCGCTCAAGGCCGAAGGGCACAACGTCGGCCACGCCGCCGTGCAACGGCACCGCAAGGGCCAATGCCGGTGTGAGTCGTGACCCTGGCCGATGCGCTCGCACGCGAGCTGCCAGCAGGCCCGCGCGTCCTCGTGATCGACCTCGAACGACTCATCGGCATCCTGCGCCCGACGAAGGCATGGGAACCCCGAGACGCCAAGTACCGCAACTACTACCGCGACGACCAGTGGGCTCGCTACCCGTCGACCCTGTGCGCGTCGTGGCAGTGGCTCGGTGACCGCACGATCCACTTCGCCGCCGCATGGGAAGGCGACGGGGACCACACGCACAACCGCGACGACGGCCCGAACTGCGTCGCCTGCCGCGAGCACATCGCCGCCGTGACGTGGGGCCTGTACGACGCCGCCGACATCGTGGTGACGTTCAACGGGCGCAAGGCCGACAACCGCTGGTGCGCCAACGACTGGGCCGAAGCCGGCCTCCCCGCGCCGAAGCCGTGGAAAGACGCCGACCTCTACACCGCCGCCCGCTCCCGGTTCGCGTTTGAGTACCGATCCCTGGCGCACCTGTGCAAGCGGCTCGAGATCAAGGGCAAGACCGACAAGTACGACGCCGAACGCGCCGAGGACGCCTACATGGGCGACGTCAAGGCGCAGACCTACCTGCGGCGCTACAACGGCGGCGACATCGTGGCGACCCGCGAGGCGCTCAAACGGCTCCAAGGAAACGTGCGGTTCCCCGGCGTCAACTGGGCGCTGTTCTTCGACGACGACGCCTTCCGCTGCTCCCACTGCGGGCACGACCGCCTCGACGCCGATGGGCAGGCCGCGACGGGCGTCACCCGGTACGCGCAGTACCGCTGCCGCAAGTGCGGCGGGCTTACGCGCAACGCCAGCCGGAAGCACTCGGTCAAGGTGAGGACGTCGGCATGAGCGACGAGCTGCGGATCTGCATCACGATCGGTGAGGTCGACGTGTCCGTGGAGTGCCCGACCCGCGCGGACGGTGCCCTGCCCTACGCCGTGTCCGACCTCCTCCGTGACGCCGCCGACCAGGCGTTGCGCTGCTACAAGGAGTCCGGCATCGCGGACTTCGAGGTCGTGGACGGCGCGGACGACCCTGAGTAAGCGAATCCGCGACTGCGGGCTAGCGAATCCGCCAACTTGCCGCGCTACGGATTCGCAGCCTTCTGCGCTACAACTTCTGCACGTCTCACCGGTGATACCTATTTCAATACGGAACGGTCGCACGTCTCACCGGTGATACCGCCGTGATACCGTGGACCCGGAATCCTGGGAGCCCGGCCGACGAAGCCCCCTGCCCTGAGCCACTGGCTCATAGGCGGGGGGCTTCGTTGCGTTCCGGGGTCAGACGTGGAAGGCGACGTCAGAAGCGAGGATGACGCCATCGACCTCACCCGTGTGCCGCACCGCCCCCTGGCAGACGTCGCACTCGGGCCACTCCTCGAAGGGCTGACCGTCCTCGCCGCCGCTGTGCGAGAAGCCCCACTCGGGAGCGGGGTCGCCGGGAGCGTGACCGGTGTCGCCCGGCTTGATGGTGTTCATGTTCTCCATCCTTCCACTAGTGCGGGCTGGTCGACGTCTCCGGCAACGGCTGCGGGACGTAGGGCGCGAGCGCCCCGACGAGCAGCGCCGACCGGGCCGCGTTGCCCGCCGCGTTCGTGTGGACGCCATCGGACAGGTACAGCCGGGGCCGCGACGCCTTCCGCGACAGGAACCCGTACCAGTCCACGACGTCGACCCGCCGCAGCGACCCGTTCACCGCGCGACTGTTCCGCAGGTCCGCAGCACGCCACCGCGACCACCACCGGTCCACGTAGACGTTCACCCACACCAGCGGCCTAGCACCCGCCAGCGACCGCGCACGAGCCACCTGGACGGGCATCGCGGCCGGGTCGAACACGTCGTTGGAACCCGTCGCCATCACCACGACGTCGACCGCACCGAAGCCGCCCGCGTAGAAGTCCAGCCCGCCCCGCGTCGGACGACCCGCCTGCGCGTCGATGCACGGCCACCAGCCCGCAGCGGTGAGCGAGGCCGCGAGCTGCGTCGTCCACCGGGACGTGATCGAGTCACCGAGGATGAGAAGTCGGCGACCGACCGGGGCCGCCGGGTCGTGGCACGTCGTCGACACGAACCGGGGGTTGCCGCGCCACGGGCCGAGGACACCGGAGCCCGCCGCGCCGGGATCCCACGGGGCAGCCTGACGCGGTGCCGGGGCCGGGGCGGTGCCGGACGTCGCAGCGTGCGCCGGGGCAGCCACGGCGACGAGCGCCGCGACCAGGGCCGCGACGACGAGGAGCCGCCTCACCGCTGCACCAGGGACGGGACGAACTCGGCGGTGAACGCGAGCAGGATGACGAGCGACCACCCGATGGCGGTCAGGACGTCGATGGCGTGGTGCAGCACAGCGGCCCCCAGAGCCTCCGTGGTGTTACCCAGGTAACACCTGAGGCCGTCTGAGCCGGTCCGAATCCGTCCCAATCCGCGCCCCTTGGCGCTCTGACCTGCGACGGAGCATTTCCTGAGCGTGTGTCAGGCGGGTTCGACCCCCGCCGTCCGCACGGCTAAGCCGCAGGTCAGAGCCTTACAACAAGCCACATGTTACCCTATGAGCAGGGCTGAGGTAACACGAATCCGACTGAAACGCGGTGAACTGGCGTGGCGAGCATCCAAACCCGCTCACTGAGCGACGGAAGCCAGTCGTTCCGCGTCGTCTACCGGGTCGACGGCAAGCAGCTCGCGGACACCCTCTGGACCTACGACGACGCCCTCGCGCACAAGGCGCTCGTGGAGAAGATCGGCGGCGCGCAGGCCCGCCGCGTCCTCCTCGCACGCGAGGCCGCACCGCGGGACGCTCGCACCCTGGCCGACTACGCCGTCGAGCACGTCCGCAAGTTGGAGGACGTCACCGACGGGACACGCCGCGACTACCTCGCCATGATCGCAAACCGGCTCGAGCCGACACCGCTCGGGCAGATGCCTCTCGTGGCGATCCAGCGCGAGGACGTGACCGCGTGGCTCGACGGCATGGACGTCTCGGTGAAGACCCGCCGCAACTACCACGCGCTCATCTCCACCGTCCTCGGTGCCGCGCTCGACGCCGGGGCGATCGCACGCAACCCCGCACGCGGCATCAGGGTCCGCCAGACCGTCCCCGTCGCGGACATGGTGCTCATCACCCCCGGCGAACTGGCCGTACTCATCGCTGAGATCCCGACCGCCTACCAGCCGCTCGTCATGCTCCTGGCCGCGACGGGGCTGCGCTGGGGCGAGGCGACCGCGCTCCGGGTCGGGGACGTCGACCTCGATGCCCGCGTACCGCTGCTCCGCGTCGGCGCGGCATGGAAGCGCACTGGCACCGGCCGCCGCGAACTCGGCCCGCCGAAGACCCGCGCCGGCGTCCGCACCATCGGGCTCGGGCCGACCGTCGCTGAGGCGATCCGGCCACTGGTCGAGGGTCGCCCGCACGACGCATGGCTGTTCACCAACACGGTCGGGAACCCCGTCCTCGGGTCGAACTTCCACCGCAACACCTGGCAGCCCGCGTTGCGACGGCTCAACGACTCCGGGCGGATGACGAAGCGGCCACGCATCCACGACCTACGGCACTTCGCCGCGTCGCAGCAGGTGCAGAACGGCGTCAACGTCCTGGCCGTCAAGAAGCGCATGGGCCACGAGTCGATCACCACGACCGTCGACCGGTACAGCCACCTGGCCCCGGACTACCTAGAGGTGACCGCCGCAGCGGCCGACCTCGGGCTCGTCCAGGCGATGCCGGAGATTGAGGACTAGGGCTGCTCGCCCGTGTGATCCGTCCAGGCGCGGCCGTCCCAGTACCTCTGCGTGCCGTCGGGCTGCGGATACCAGCCAGGGGTACCGGCGGAGGTGGCGACGGGAGTGCGCGCACTCCGGCCGCCCTTGACGGCCAGGACGATCACCAGGACCACAACCGCCACCACAGCAAGCAGCATCAGCAGGATCCAGAAGGCGGGCTTCTCAAGCATGGCGCGTCACTCCCCGTTTCTCTTGATGGTCTGTGCCAGGTCGAGCAACTGCTGAGCCACTGCGGCCAGCGAGCCCCCGACCTCGGCCAACTGTCGGACGATCATGTCGCGCTCATCCTGCATGATTCCCTTTCCCCGACCGCCCCCGTTGGCGATAGGCACAACCTTGCCCATACCACTGACATCAGGCTCGGGTACCTCGACACGCCGATAGGCCGGATCGCGCAGCTCCCCCAGGGCGATGGCGCGCGCGGTGCCCTCCTCCCATCCGAGCACCTCGTCGAGTGCCTTCGCTGTGTTGTCGGACATCCGGTAGGTGTGGTCATTGACCACCTTCGTCATGGTGGCGGCCGAGGGCGCCTTGATGTCCTTCCACTTGAGGCCATTCTGGTTCGCCTCCTTCACAAGTTCCCGGAGCCTTGCGCTCACGAGTACCGACGGTTTTGCCATGTCCGCACCGTCCCACCGAATCGCTACCTAAATCCAACCTAGTTCCCTAACTACCTCAGTGTGGTTCGTTGCGGGCCTCCCCGCCACGCCGGACCATCAGGCCCCTGACCTGCGCTGATGCATTTAGTTGCTCGATGGGCTTTACATGGGTCCTGTTTAGGTGTTGGCTAGGACCCATGAAGAAGGAGCCCACCAACCGAGTGACCCCGCCGCTGGTCGGCCTCGGTCACCTCCGACGCGCCCACGGCTACACGCTCGCCCAGGTCTGCGAGGGTCTGGCCGCGATCACGGGGCGCACCTACCAGCAGGGCACGATCTCGGCGATCGAGATCGGGGCCGACAAGCCCAGCGTCAAGTTGGCCGAGGCGCTCGCGGAGTTCTACGGCCTCACTGACCAGCCGCACGTCCACTTCAACCCCCGGCTGGTGCCCGCGCCGGTGAAGTCGTCGAGCGCCGCCTGATGACGCCGATGCTCACCACTGATGACGTCGCCGGGATCCTCGGCATGTCCCCGTCGTGGGTCACCGATGCCGCGTGCGCCGGGAAGATCCCCGCTCGCAAGGTCGGCCGCTACTGGCGGTTCACCGAGGCCGACGTCACGGCCTACATCGAGTCGATCGCGCCCGCCACAGCGACGCCGATCACCCGCCGACGCAGGCGGTCCGCATGACTGGCGGGCCGCACTACGCGGCGAACCTCGCCCACCTCGTGAACGCCCCCCACGCCGTCTACATCGTGTGGAACGAGACCCAGGCCATCTACGTCGGCATGACTTCGGACTGGCAGTCCCGCGTGGCCCAGCACCGCCACTACCTGAACAGCGGACGAGCCACGCACATCGACGTCTGGCACGTCGCCCCGGACCGCTGGACAGCCGAGCAGCTCGAGGAGGACATCATCCGCACCCTCGACCCGCTGGACAACGGCCAGCACAGTCCCCGCCGCGAGGCTGACCGCGCCGAGTGGGCCGAGTTCAGTGCCTGCATCGACGCCGGGGGTTGCAGCACCGCGTGTCACCCCGAGCAGTGGGCGCTCTACGGCTACGCGCAGGTGTCCGCATGACCCCCCTCATCCGGCTTGCCGTAGCCGTCCTCACCTGCCAGCACTGGCGCTGGCGGTAACCCGGTCTGCCGTCGCGCGCCACATCCGTGCGACGGCACAGGCGGCGCCCTCCCGCCCCCTCCTCCCGACGGTTGAGGGCGCCGCCCCCTAACCACCTCCTCGACCACAAGGAGCACCACCGTGACCACCTGGACGCCCAACCGCGACGAGCCGCTCCGTGCCGCCGCGACTCTCCTCCTCACCACCGCGCCCGCCCTCGCGTGGGCCGCGCGCCGCTGGACCGACACCGACGGCTGGATCGACTGGGACGCCCTCATCGACGAGTGGGAGGACGCCTCCGGTGCGAAGTCCGGCGGGGAGCGTCGCCTCATCGCGACCGTCGTCGGCCTCTACTCCTGCGACCCGTGGGGCCTCGACACGGCCAACAACGACGCGCTGGCCGCTGCGCTCCGGGTCGCCGTCGCGCTCGTCGAGTCGTCCGCCGACGCCTGCCGTTCCGCTGAGGCGCTGTTCGCTCGGGCCACGGCATGACCGCCGCACTCCTCGCCCGCGCCGACGCCTACGCCTCCGACGCCGCGTACCTGCGCCAGACCGGCCACCTCGACGACGCCGTGATCTACGAGACCGTCGCGGCCGAGCTGCGGAAGGTCGCTGCCGAGGTGACGGCATGACCGCCGTCGACGCCGTCGTCTACGTCCTCGCCGTGATCGGTGCGCTGACCTCCGTCGTCCTCCTCCTTGGCCTCCTCGGCGTCGTGATCTTCCGCAGCCCGCAGCGGTCGAACGTGATCGACGTCCGCGACGACCCGGAGGCGTGGAAGCGATTCAACGAGGCGTTGAGCCGCGCGACGTTGACCACGGACCCGTCGTCGATGCCGAAGTCGGAGCTCACGCGGCGCATCGAGGAGCGGTCACGTGGGCTGCACCCGACGGGTCGGGGGGCGGGCGGAATCGTTCTACAGCCGTGGGAGGCCGCGCTCCTCGGAGTCGAGGCGTCCTGCACCTGCGGTGACCCCGACGCACGCGGCGTGACCCACAAGACGCACCGCCCCTGCTACATCAACGACCTCGACCTGCGGAACCGCGACATGTTGCAGCGCGGACTTGACCCGAGGGGTGACGCATCATGAGCACCACGCCGAAGTTGACGCCGACCGCCGAACTGGCTGTGACGCGCGAGAAGTTGGCCGACGCCCAGCGGCTTGCACAGCAGTGGGCCGAGGCCGCCGACGCGAAGTTGAAGACCGTTGACCCCGAGGCGCTCGCGCTGTCTCACTGCATCAAGGCACTGGACGCACTCGTCGAGTCGTCGCCGTCCTACGGATTGAGCACGACGGTGAAGTCAAAGGGCGACGGGGCTATCGCCCGCGTCGTTGCGCACCTCGCATCCCGCTACCGCATCGGCGGTGTGGTGTGAACACATTCGCCGACGAGTTGTACGCGACTCTCCGCGAGGTCTACGCCGACCTTCCCGACCCGGAGGAGACGCCGTTCCGCGCCTTCACCGTCGAGGGAATGGCGGGCTACCTGCCGTCGATCACCATCACGTTTGACCTGATCCGCAAGGACGCGACGGGCGGTGCGTCATGACCTACATCGCCCCCGACGCCCAGTACCACCCGTGCGCCGACGACTCCGACGGCGTCCTCGTCATCCGCCATACCTGGGACGACGACGGCTTCTGCGTCGACTGCGCCGCACCCTGCCACCACCGCGACGACGAGGAGAGCGTGGACGGCATGACGTGGACCTGCGGCGACTGCGGACGGGTGGAGAGCAGCACAACGCTCATCGAACTCCCCGACTTGATCCAAGGCAGCGACGAGTGGCACGACCAGCGGCGCGGCATCGTCACCGCGTCAGTCGTCGGCCGGCTTCTCACCGCATCCGGCAAGCCCGCGAACAACGACACCAGCCGCACCCTGACCGCACAGCTCGTCGCCGAACGGATCACGGGATGGACCGATCCGGTGTTCGTGTCGGATGACATGTTGCGCGGCACCGACGACGAGCCGCGTGCCGTCGAGGTGTACGCCGCGCACTTCGCACCTGTCACGGCAACGGGGTTCATGGTCCGCGTCTTCGAGGGGTTCCGTATCGGCTACTCACCCGACGGACTCGTGGGCGACGACGGCCTGATCGAGGTCAAGTCGCGTCGGGCGAAGAAGCAGTTGCAGACCATCCTCGAGGACTCCGTGCCCGCCGAGAACATGGCGCAGTTGCAGTGCGGCCTCCTCGTCAGCGGGCGCGCGTGGGTCGACTACGTGTCGTACTGCGGCGGGATGCCGCTGTACGTGAAGCGCGTCGAGCCGGACACGGAGTGGTTCGAGGCCATCATCGCCGCCGTCACCACGTTCGAGGCGACCGCCGCGCAGATGGTCGCCGACTACACGGCGGCAACCGAGGGACTGCCCGCCACTGAGCGCGTCATCGAACTGGAAATGGTGATCTGACATGGACCTGAGCGACACGATCGTTCCAAATTCCCAGCAACTGAACGCCGAAGACCTGTTGAGTCACCCGGTCACGGTCACCATCACCGGCGTCACCAAGGGTTCCGCTGAGCAGCCGGTGAACATCGAGCTGGCCGAGTTCCCCGGCCGACCCTTCCGCCCGTCGAAGACCGTCCGCCGAATCCTCGTGAACGCTTGGGGCGCAGAGGCATCGGCCTACGTCGGGCGTCGGATGACGCTGTATCGCGACCCTGCCGTGAAGTTCGGTGGGATGGACGTCGGGGGCATCCGGGTCAGTCACCTGTCGCACATCGACAAGCCGCTGTCTGTCGCGCTGACCGTGACCCGTGGGAAGCGTCAGGCGTACACGGTGCAGCCGCTCGCCGAGGTCGCGACGACGGGACCGACCGGGGCCGACCTGGACAGGATCGCGGCACTGATGCGCGACCTCGGCGTGACTGGCAGGGACGAGGCGCTCGCCTACGTCGGCGACGTCATCGGTCGCGCGGTCGCCAGCCGCAACGAGCTGACGCGCGCTGAGGCGTCGAAGCTCATCGAGCACATGGCCCGCGAACTGGGCGAGGTCGCACCGGACGAGGCCACGTCATGAACTGCTCCCGGGAACACCAGCCGATCGCTGGCCCCTGCGTCGACCTCGCCCAGTGTGGCGAGTGCTGGATGCCCGTCGGGGCGCTGAGGCCTCCCGGCGAGACGTTCGGATTCCACGACCGGGACTGCTCCCTATCTGAGCGTCACTACGGCGTCTGCGTTGGCGGAGGCACGGGCCACAAGCCGGGGCTGATCCGTGGATGGTGGGCCGGGTTCGAGGCCGACTTCGAGGCTGAGCTCGCATGGTGGCACGCGACGCACCCCGAGGCCACGTCATGACGCAGACCATCGCCCGGTTCGCCGCTGCCGCTGTCCTGGTCCTGCTCGTCGTCGCGCTGCTCGGCGTGTGCGGCGCTGTGGAGGGTCTGCGATGAGCGCCGCCGAGTACCTGGCCGAGGTGAAGTCGCGCGCTGACCGACTCGCCCCGCCCGATGCCTGCGACTGCGACGGGTGCGAGGGGGACCGCAACGTGGTCCGTCTCGTCGACGCCCTCAGCGCGGTCCTCGTGATCCACGCGCGCCGCACCGACGACGACCCTGAGGACTCGTGGTGTGACACCTGCGGCGAGGACGTCTGGCCCTGCTTCACCGTCCGCGCGATCACCGACGCCCTCGGGGTGACCCCGTGACCGCCCTGAGGCGCTACGGCTGGTGGGGGTGGTTCCTCGCCGCCGCTGCTGTGCTCGTCGTCGCGGATCTGCTCGGCGGCAAGTGGACGCTGGCTCTCGCGCAATCGGCGGTGCTCGCATGGGCGTGGATCGCGCTGGAGAAGGAGCGCCAGGTCGAGGACCTCAAGCGTCGCCTGTTTGACCTCTCGGAGCAGCGCATCACCCGCGTCGTCGTCACGGGGCATCGCGCGGGCCGCTACTCGACCCGTTGGAACGCCGACGGCTCCGTGTCGGTGGACCTGCCCGTGTCCGCCGAGGACCTCGACGCGATGCACGACGACTGGAACCGGCAGTGAGCGCCGACGGGCGGTACGTCATGTCCCCCGAGGACGAAGCGTTCTGGCGCGGTCTGGTTGCCGTCACCGTCCGCGGAGCCCTGCGCCGCCACGCGCTCAGGGCAGCCCACCACGGCCCGAAGCCGCACCCGCCGATCAAGCCGAACCGCACCCGCACCCACCGGAGGACGCAGCGATGATCCCCCTACTCATCTTCGGCTACGTGCTCGCCGGGGCGATCACGGCAGCGTTCTTCCGTGGTGCGTTCGCGTCCTGGGGCGACTCCGACGCCGAGCGTGGCGCAGACATCGTCGCGATCGTTGCCCTCTGGCCGTTCGTTGCCCTGCTCGGCCTCGTCTACGCACTGCTGACCCTGATCGGCAGGGCCACCCGATGACCGGCCCCCGTCCCATCGTCGGCCCCGTCGCGGCGTGGCTCGCCCGTCGCGTGGAGTGCCTGCTGTCCGTCGCGGACTGGCGGCTCCGGTGACCCCGGACACGGCGGCGCTGCGGGCGCTGGCGGATGCCCTGCCCGACTCGCTGCACCGTCGCCCCTGGACCTGGGCCGCTGGCCGCATCGGTGGCTATCCGCAGCACGTCCTCTCGGTCGGCAACGTCCTGATCATCGCTGAGACCTACGACGAGCCTGACGCCGGTGCGACGACGGCGCCCTACATCGCCGCCCTCGACCCCGCCACCGTCATCGCCTTGTGCGACAAGGCCGACCGGCTCGACCGGCTGACCGACGCGCTGCGGGAGTTGTGCGACAAGTGGAAAGACGATCGCGCCTGGGCTCCGGAGGAAGACCTCGCCGCCCTACTCGACCGCTACGACCCCGAGGAGACCCCGTGAGCCGTGAAGGCGTCGAGATCATCGTCTGCTACGCGAGGTGCTGGTCCTGCATGTTCGACGACTGTCCTGGCGGCTGGCACACCTGGGCCGACGCCGAAGACATCGAACACGCCGCGAGCATCAGCAAGCCCGACCCGTCCACCTCGAAGTGCGGCTGCGTCTGCACCTCGCGGCCCGCCAACGATCCCGAGGAAGCCGACCTCGACGTCGTGGTCGTGTCACTCGACGCCGAACCGTGCCCGGCCTGTGGAGCGTCAGGCGCGTGCTCCTGGGATGCGAACGGGCGTCCCCTGATCCACACGACCGAGGAGACCAACCGTGACGACTGACCCGACCGCAACCGAGCACCGCCCCGTCCTCCCGATCTTCGTCGGTGACCGCGTGCTCCCCGACGGCTGCGACCGGTGGGGCATCCGCTCCGTCCGCGCCGACTTCCGATCCTCCAACGGGTTCCGGTGGCCGTTCCCCGGACAGTGGGCCGAAGCATCCGGCCCGTTCAACGAGGCCAACACCGACGGCTGCCCGTCGAACGTCGGGGACGGCCTCTGCGTCGCTGACACGTTCCGGGGCATGGCATCCGGTGGCATCCCGGCGCGCACGGTCCTGCTGTGCGCGTACTCCTCGGCTGACGTGCTCGGCACGACGCGCGGTGATGACAAGCACCGGGTCCGTCGCGTGTTCGTGGTTGATCTGATCGACGGCGAGTCTTTCACCAGGGCGGACCTCGCCGGGGCGGACCTCACCAGGGCGGACCTCACCAGGGCGGACCTCACCGGGGCGGACCTCACCGGGGCGTACCTCACCGGGGCGAACCTCACCGGGGCCGCGGCCGACCGATACACCGTGTGGCCGACAGGGTTCGACCACGCCGCCCGAGGGGTGGTGACCCGATGACTGACCCGACCCTCGACCCCGCCGCCGTGGAGGCCGCCGCCGAGGCGCTATGCGACGTCAGGTGCGACTCGCCCACGAGGGGATGTGACACGAGGGCGGAGACCCTCGACCGGCACTTCGCTGCCGCTGCCGCTGCCCTCACCGCTGCCGCGCCGATCCTCCTCGCCGCACACGAGGCGCAGGTCATCGAGGTCATCTCCCAGGCGATCGACCAGGCATGGGCCGAAGCCAAGGACCGGGACCGCAACGACGGCGGATACCGGGACGGCTACCTCGACGGCTTGGAGCACGCCGAGGGCATCGCGCGTTCCGCCCGCATCGCCGACCCCGCACCCGAGGAGACACCGTGACCGCCCCCGACAGCCCCGAGCGCCCGACCCTCGACCTCGACGCGCTAAGGGCACGCGCAGACCGCCGCAAGAGTGACCGCGACGTGTCCCCGGATGTCGAGAACCTGATCGACGACCTGCTCGATGCGACAGACGTCCTCGTCGCCGCCGTGCGTGATCGGGACGCGCGGATCGCGGCGTTGGAGGCCGAGGTGGCACGGCTGCGGGCGTGGTCACTGACCCTTGTGTCGGAGGTCAACGCCGCCAGCCGCACCGCCGACGCTGCCCGCGCCCAGGTCGCCGCCGTGCTCGCGCTGTGCGACGAGACCGAGGCGAACTACGTCCGTGTGTTCCAGACGCCTGAGCAGGTCGCGGCGTTCGGGCCGTCGATGCCCGTCGTGCAGGTTGACGTGCGACACATCCGCGCTGCCGTCGCTGCTGCGTCCCCGACCCCGACGCGACCGGGCGACGACGAGGTGACCCGACCATGAGCCGCTGCTACGAGTGCGCCGAGATCGACGGCTACTGCACCTGCCGCACCAACGTCCCCGTCGCGGGCATCGCCTGGTACCGCACCGCGCCACGACGCACCGTCACCATCGACCGGGCCGTCGTCGTCGCTGCCTTGGATGCGTGGCAGCAGTACCAGGAGATCCGCTGGGGCGACGCTGCCGCAGAGGCCGAATGGGACGCGCTGGCTGAGGCGATGGCCGAGCTGAATGCCGAGGTGCAGGGATGAGCCCGCAGCGGATCCAGCGGCAGCGCACGAAGGGCTGGCGGATGCCCGAGGGTGCCGTCTACGTCGGGCGGCCGACCATCTTCGGCAACCCGTTCCGCCCGGGGATGCATGACGGAACCTGGCAGGTCATCGACGACAACGGCATGAACTACCCGCTGCCTCGCGGGACCAGCGAGAAGTGGGCCAGGCACTACGCGGTCGGTCTGTTCGTGGACGACCTCACGTACTGGTTCGGCGGCCGAATCAGCATGGACGGCGACCTCGCCGCAGCGATCGCCGGACTGCGCGGCCACGACCTCGCCTGCTGGTGCCCACTCGACCAGCCCTGCCACGCCGACGTCCTCCTCGAGCTCGCGAACGCCGAGGTACAGGGATGAGCGGCTACACGATGCCGCAGACGTTCGGCGACTTGCTCGACCTTCTCGCCAACGACCCGAGCCCCCTCGCCGTCGACCACGCCGAACAGATCCGCGACGCCATCCTCACCGTCGGACGCACCACCCCCGACGGCCTCATCGACCACGGCGACGTCCGCGCACTCCTGCGACGACGCCACGGCCACCTCCCCGCCCCCGAACGCATCGGGCCGACCTACGTCGCCATGCGACGCGAGGGCCTCATCCGGTTCGACCAGTGGACCACCTCAACCGACCACGAAGGCGGCAACGCGGGGAAACCCGAACGCCGCGACCGACTCACGGGGGACCGACCATGACCGCCGAATGGCTCGACGAGGCCGCGTGCCTCGGTTACAACACTGAGCTGTGGTTCCCGCACGACAAGAACCAGCACGCCGACTGGGAGACGCCCCGCGCGATCTGCCGCACCTGCCCCGTCGCCGCACTCTGCCTCAAGTCCGCGAACGAGAAGCGCGAGGACTACGGCATGTTCGGCGGCCTCACCCCGAACGAGCGCCGCAACGGCTGGACGAAGATCCCCGCCCCGCCCGTCGAGGAGTGGCACGGCACACCGCAGGGCGTCGACCGCCACCGCTGGCGAGGTGAGCCGTCGTGCGACGCCTGCCGTGCCGCGCGCAACGAGCGCGAGCGCATCCGGGCACAGGAGCGCCGCGAGGCAAGTGCGCGGGTAGAGCGGGAACGCGCCGAGGTCGAGGCTCGGTCGATCACTCACGAGCCGACGTTCCCGTGTGCGGGCGGCTGCGGACGGCGGACGACGCTCGTCTACTGCGCGTGGTGTGTCGCTGCCGAGGCTGCCGATGCCGTCGAGCCTGCGTGGCGCATCGCCGCCGTTGCCAACGCGACACGGCTCCCCGAGTCCGGTCACGTCAGGCACGCGGTGGCGTCATGACCGACACAGACTGCATCTGCGGCCACCCGTGGCAGTCACACGGACCATGCGACTGCCGACCGAACTGCGTCGACCACCTCGGCCCTTGCGACTGGTGCGGCTGCCGGACGGACGCGACGTGAGGCCGCACATCCTCGACGGCTTCGGCGGGGCAGGCGGCGCCGCGATGGGATGGGTACGCGCCGGCTGGCGCGTCACCAGCATCGACATCCACCGCCGACGCGACCTCCCCGACACCGAGCACATCGACTTCATCACCGCCGACATGCTCGACGTGCTCGCAGACGCTACCTACCTGCAGACGTTCGACGCGCTCTCCGGTGGACCGCCGTGCCAGACGCACACCGCCCTCGTCGAGCTCCGCAAGGCGCAGGGCAAGGGCACCAGCAAGGTCGACCTCATCCCGCAGACCCGCGCGGCATTCGAGGCATCCGGGCTGCCCTACATCATCGAGAACGTCCCCCGCTCACCCATCCGACCCGACGTCATCCTCTGCGGCTCATCGTTCGGCCTCAAGGTCCGCCGACACCGCTGGTTCGAGTCCAACGTCACCATGTTCAGCCCCCCGTGCGACCACGCCGGGCAGGGCCGCCCCATCGGCGTCTACGGCTCCAAGGGCGACGACATCCCCTCGGGAGGCTCAACCGCGCGGACCCTCGACGAAGGCCGCGACGCGATGGGCATTCCGTGGATGTCGTGGGCTGCGCTCGTCGAGGCGATCCCGCCCGCGTACACCGAGCACCTCGGTCACCAGCTCATCGCCTACGTCCAGGAGTGTGCCGCGTGACCCTCGACGAATTCGCATCCGACACGACGTGGAACCCCGCACGCTACGGCCGGGAGTGGACGATCCGGCTCCCCTGGCCCGCGCCGCCCGCGTCCGCGAACGACCGCGACCACTGGCGCGTCAAGGCCCGCAAGGTCGCCGAGATCCGCGAGGTGTCCGAGCGCGAGGCGCGGACCTTCGGGCCGCACCGACCCGACCTTTTCCCCATCCGCCGCATCGCCGTCGGCCTCACCTACGTCCCCCGCGACAAGCGACGCCGCGACCCCGACAACCTCGTCGTCCCGCTGTTCAAAGCCCTCGTCGACGGCATCGTCGACGCCGGGATCGTGCCCGACGACACACCGGAGTACGTCATCCGCACCATGCCCGTCATCGCTGAGCCCGACGGCGACCCGCGACTGCTTCTCGTCATCCGGGAGGTGCTGTGACCGTCCACGACAAGCGGGCGGCGGCGATGCGCGCCCAGGGCTACGACCCCGTCGCCGTGATGCTGGACGGCTGCCCGCTCAAGGCCGCACCGCACGTCTGCGCCAACTGCCACATCCGCGAGACACGACCACAGGAGACGACTCATGGCACTCAGTAAGCGCGTCCGCTACGAGGTGCTGCGCCGCGACGACCACGCCTGCCGCTACTGCGGGGGCCGGGCACCCGAGGTTCGCCTGACCATCGACCACGTCGTCCCGGTCGCGCTCGGCGGAGGCGATGACCCGACCAACCTCGCGACCGCCTGTGCCGACTGCAACGCGGGCAAGTCCAGCGTCGCCCCCGACTCGCCCATCGTCGCGGACGTCGCGGCCGATGCCCTCCGCTGGGGAGTCGCGATGGCAGCCGCTCAGGCCAAGATGCTCGCCGACCTGGACGACGACGCCAAGGTCGTCCGGGCGTTCCTGAAGGTGTGGGAAAGTCACGGAGACTGGACCATGCCGGGTGATTTCGGCGACCGAGTCGTCAGTTACTACCGCTCCGGACTGCCGATCGAGGCCATCGAGGACGCAGCTTTCCGCGCATCCGGCGCGCGACACGTCTCCTACGGGCAGCGGTTCGCCTACTTCTGCGGCATCTGCCGCAACCGAGTGAAGGAACTGCACGACACCGCAGCGGCCCTCGTCGATGCCGAGAAGGTCAGCGACTGATGGCCCGCGCACCTCGCCTCTACGTCCCACTCGACCTCGGATTCTTCGACGACGTGCGGATCATGCGCGCCGGAGAGAAGGCCGCGTGGCTCTACCTGAACATGCTGACCAAGACGCGGTCGGTCGACTCCGACGGTGTGCTGTTCACTGAGCAGATCGCGAAACTCGGTGTGTCGCAATGGAAGCAGCGCCTCACCGTCCTCGTTGCAGAGGGCCTGGTAGACGAGATGACCACCGACTGCTACGGCATCGCCAACTGGACGAAGTGGAACCAGACCGCCGCCGAGCGCGAGGAAGCCAAGCGCGCCGAGGCCAAGCGAAAGGCCGAAGCCAGGGCTAGAGCTGCCGCCGACGCGAACGGAGGGAAGTGAAGATGTCCGACCGGACAACCACCGGACAACCACCGGACGTCCGCCGGATGTCCGAAACCCTGTCCACCCCGTGTCCGAGTGAAGGCAGGCAGGCAGGCAGCAAGGCAGGCAGGCAGGCAGGCAGAGGGAAAATCCCCCACTTCGTTGAGGATCGTGCACAGAGCCCGGCGACCAATGCGACCGAGCAGACGATTCGACTCCGCAGCATCGACCGCCTCGACGCCCTCGCCGTCGCCCTCGCAGACCTCCGACCCGACTGGGATCCCAGTCGCATCCGGGCCACCCTCGCCCGCACCCCCGGCCGCTGGCGCGACGTCGTCCACCGCGCGTTCCTCGTCACCCTCGACCCCGAGACCAGACACCCCGAGCGCATCGAGAACGCCGACCTCCGCGGCTACAACCCCACGCCGCGCGCCCTCACCATCGCCGAAGCCGCAGCCCTCGCCCCGTGCCCCAACGGCGCATTCCACACCCCGCACCCGTGCGCGCTCTGCCGCGCAGGCATCACGACGGAGGACGCATGACCGCCCACGCGCTGTACCGGTTCTACGACGAATCCGGCGTGCTGCTCTACGTCGGGATCACGGCCAACATCGGCAGCCGCTTCAAGCAGCACTCAGCCGAGAAGCCCTGGTGGACCGAAGTGGACCGCATCACCCTCGAGCACCACCCCGACCGGCCCACGGTCCTCGAGGCTGAGCGGCGGGCGATCCAGGCCGAGGCTCCGCGGCACAACATCGCCCACAATCGAGGCAGGGTGCTCACCCCGATCGCACCGCGCCCGCTCACCGTCGAGACCATGACGCCCGAGCAGTTCGCTGGATGGATGCTCGACAGGCACCCCCGCGTTCACGGGCCGTGGCCCAAGCCTGAGGTCAAGTTCTGCTTCGTCTGCGGCGAGGAGTTGATCCCGCCCGTCGGCGTTGTGCGGCGCAAGAGCGGCTATCGCGTCGCACACCGCGAGTGCAGCTCGACGTGGCACAGGGAGCACCCCGGCGAGGCTCCCGACACACTCAAGGCATTCCGCGACGAGCGCCGAGAGGCGATCCTCCGAGGGGACATCGCATGACCGAGAGCCTGTGCCCCTGCGTCCACCGCAAAGACCCGGAGCGACCACGCCGGTCAGCACCCGGCGTCCGACTCTGCGCCGGCCACCTCGGCGGCCTCCGCGAGAACATCGCAACCCTGCCCCGGATTCACGACCAGCTCGCCGCGTACCTCGTCAGCAGCGGAGGCGAAGGGCACGCACCGAAGTCCGAAGCCGTCGGCATCGCCCTCAACGCCGACGTGGTGAAGACCCGCGACAACATCCGCAACGACCTCGTGTCGTGGACGCGCATCGCGCTCGAGGAAGGCCCGTGGTCCATCCCGCCGTCCGACGACCTCCGCGACGTCGCAGCATGGCTCGTGATGCGCGTCGACTGGCTCGCGAACCAGGACTGGTCCGACGAGATCGCCCGCAGCATCCAGGACACCGTGACCGAGGCCCGCGCCCTCGTGCAGCCCAACACCACGTACCGCGTTGAGATCGGCCCCTGCCCCGAGCCCGTCGTCGTGCTGCACGAGGAGACCGGCGAGCCCGGTCTTGAGCGATGCGACGGCACCGTGATCGCCGTCATGCAGCGCGTGACCTCCGGCGAGAAGCTTCCCGGCATCGTCCGCTGTACGTCGCACGGCGACGACGAGGAGACGCCGCACGAGTGGGGGCCGACGCAATGGCACGCCCTCGGACGACGCATGGGACGCACACTGAACGCCGACGCCACGACGATGCTGATCCAGGCGATGTCAGGTTGACGATCGGTTGCGCGTGCCGTCTTGACTATCCGGCCCCGGCTTGACATCATCATGATGAAGTCGGTGCAGTGTCCCCAGGGATCGCACCGCGCAAACCACCCGAAGCCCATCGACCCCCCACGTCGGTGGGCTTTCGTCGCGTCTAGGGGCAGGTGAGCCGTGGACATCACCACCGACCCGCTCGCCGAAGTCGACGAAGCGCTGCGCTGGGCCACTGCCGGGGGCGTCCGCGTCTGGCACTACCTCGACCGCCTGCTCGACGAGCGGCTGTCCCTCGTCGATGCCTAGAGCGCTACGCCCCTGCCCCATCCCCGGATGCCCCGAGCTGACAACCGGCGGCCGCTGCCAACAGCACCAACGCGAAGGCGACAAGGCACGAGGCACCGCCACCCAGCGCGGCTACACAAGCGCAGGACACCAACGCTTCCGCCGCCTCGTCCTGCAACGCGACCCCCTCTGCGTCCTCTGCATCGCAGAAGGCCAACCACCCCACGTCGCCACCGTCGCAGACCACTGGCCCACCAGCCGCCGCGACCTCATCACAGCCGGACTCAACCCCGACGACCCCAACCGCGGACGCGGACTGTGCAAGCCACACCACGACCGCGAGACCGCACGGCATCAGCCCGGAGGCTGGAACGCGCGCTGACACAACCACATACAGCTCCGACTGATCCTCGGAGTCAGGAAGGCCCGTCACTCCTCCAGGTGGCGGGTCTTCCGCATGCCTGGAGGCACCGTGAAGACCTGTTCTGTCGCTGGCTGCGAGAAGGCCCACCGTGCGGCGACCTGGGGGGTTGCCCCCAAGGCTGTGCGCGCCCGGACA
>OFRF01000045.1_pt1 | contig 39700 bp, 59 predicted proteins | sample 1543081 | NCBI WGS metagenome assembly OFRF01 (sample SAMN07774232, study PRJEB24372) | wastewater metagenome
TGGTACGAAACGACCGCGAGATTTCGCTAGTGGGTAATTTTGTGGGTTGCCTGACATATCACCTGACACCACGAAGGGCACAAGCATGACACCGACAAACCTGTTTGACGGCTTCGACCCCGCCATGGTTGACGCAGTGCGCACCCGCTACGCGGCCGACATCCAAACCGCCGGCAACGCCCGTGCGGCCAAACGCCACACGCGCCACCAGATCCGCCGCGCCGCCGCTGAAAAGACGCTGGTAGACATCCTTCCAGCGCGCTTCACACCTGGCGAGAGCTGGCACGTGATAAGCCATGGCGACATCGACGCCCTGAGCTACCTGCGCCATGCCCTGGCCGCCGTCACCCACTTTGACTTCGTGCTGCTCTCCACCTGGTGCATCGCGTCCGAGGACATCACTGAGCTCCAGGCCTGGTGCGACACCGGCCGCATTGACTCGCTCACTTTGGCAGTGGGTGAAATCTTCCCCAGCCAGTACGGCGACGAATACGAACAGGCCTGCAAGATGGCCGACACCTACGGCGTGCGCCTCATCGTCGCCAAGAACCACAGCAAAGTCATTCTGGCCAGCCACGAAGCTGACGACTACCACCTGGTCATGGAAGGATCGGCCAACGTCAACACAAACCCACGCATCGAACAAACCGCCATCCACTGCAGCCGTGAGCTGCGCGACTTCTACCGGGACTTCTACCATGGCCTCCGCAGCATCGACAAACGCGCCGCGCGTGCGCCAAGCTGAACTTGCCCGCATGCTGACGGTCAGCCGGCAAAGCATCAGCGAGCTAGTCAAACGCAACGTCATACCGCAAGACGCCGATGGCCTCATCGACGTGGAGCTCGCCCGCATCGCCATATCCAACCGCGTGCGCCCCGGTGCAAAAACTGCCGCCCTGGCCAACGCTCAAAACAACAGCGCCCCCGCCGCTGCTGCTGCCGTTGCAGATGCAGACCAGGCCATCACCAGCTTCCACGTAGCCAAGACCCTTCGTGAGGCCGCCGAAGCCCGCCTGGCGCAACTCAAGCTGGCCGAACAACAAGGCCACCTGATCCGCACCGACGCCATCCGCGCTGCCCACGCCAAGCGCCTGGCCGGCTTGCGTGAAGCGCTGCTGCAGATCCCCGCCCGCCTGGCCAGCGTGCTGGCCGCTGAGCCCGACCAGGCCAAATGCCACGACGCGCTGCAGGCTGAAATCCACGGCGTGCTGGCCAGCGTTTCCGGCCACTGACCAGCCCATGGCCGCCCGCGACATTTCGCCCGAAGACCTCGCCGCCGCTGAAGCGCTTGAATCCGCCCTCTGGGCCGAATTCATGGCCCCGCCGCCCACGCTCACCGTCACGCAGTGGGCTGAAAAAAACCGCGTCCTGTCTGGCAAAGACAGCGCCGAGCCCGGCCCCTACCGCGTCACCCGCACCCCCTACGCGCAAGAGCCCATGGACTGCCTCAGCGCCCACAGCGCGGTGGAAGAAGTGGTGCTGATGTGGGGCGCGCAGACCAGTAAAACCACCATCGGCAGCAACTGGATCGGCTACCTGGCCGACATCAACCCCGGCCCGGTCATGATCGTGCAGCCCACCATCGACATGGCCAAGCGCTACAGCCGCCAGCGCCTGGTGCCCATGATCGAAGAAAGCCCAGTGCTGCGCCGCAAGGTCCGAGAAAACCGCAGCCGCGACGAAGCCAACACCACCCTGCTCAAGGAATTCGCCGGCGGATTCCTGGCCATCGCTGGTGCCAACAGCGCCGCCGGCCTGCGCAGCATGCCCGTGCGCGACCTCTTCACCGACGAAGAAGACGGCTACCCCCAAGACGTAGACGGCGAAGGCGACCCCGTGCAGCTGGCCCGCGCACGCCAGACCACCTTCAGCCGCCGCAAGCACCTGCGCACCAGCACCCCCACCACGCGCGACTGCAGCCGAATCGAAGCCGCCTACCTGGCCAGCGACCGCTGCACCTACCACGTGGCCTGCCCCCACTGCGGCACCCTGCAGCCGCTGGAATGGGGTGCAGACAAGGCCTACGGCATCAAGTGGTCCAAGCACCAAGACGGCACGCCAGACCTGACCACCGTGCGCTACATCTGCCAGGGCGGCGGCTGCGAGATCCAAGAACACCACAAGCCCGCCATGCTGCTGCACCAGGCCATGGGTGGCCAAGCGCGCTGGGTGGCGGCCAACCCCGGCGCACAAACCGGCCGCGTGCGCGGCTTCCAGCTCAGCAGCCTCTACTCGCCCCTGGGCTGGCTAAGCTGGGCCACCATCGTGGAAGAGTGGCACAAGGCCATGGAAGCCGCGCGCACGGGCGACCCATCCCTGCTGCGCGTCTTCATCAACACCCGCCTGGCGCAAACCTATGAAGACCAGGGCGACCGTGCCGACCAGCACGCCCTGCGCAAGCGCGCCGAAGACTACCCCCTGCGCACCGTGCCCCATGGCGGCCTGGTCATCACCGCAGGCGTGGACACCCAGGGCGACCGGCTGGAGGCCTACGCCTACGCCTGGGGCCGGGGTGAAGAATCATGGCTTGTTGACCACACCGTCATCTACGGCGACCCAGGCCTGCCTGAAACCGAACCCGGCAGCCCTTGGGCCCGCCTCACCGAATGGCGCCGCCTGCCCATGACCCACGCCACCGGCGCCACCATCGGCATCACATCCATGGCGGTGGACAGCGGCGGCCACCACAGCGATCTGGTGTACCGCTACGCCCGCCGCCACGCGGCAGAGCACGTCATCGCCATCAAGGGCAGCAGCCAACCCGGCCGCCCCATCATCGGCAAACCAAGCCAGGTGGAATTCAACCACCAGGGCCGGCGCATCAAAGGCGGCGCCCAGGTCTGGATGCTGGGTACAGACACCGCCAAGCACCTGCTATTCGGCCGCATGGCCGTCACCGAACCCGGGCCCGGCTACCTGCACACCAGCCGCCACCTGCCAGGCTACGTGTGGGAACAGATCACCGCCGAACGGCTGGCCACGCGCTACGTCAAAGGCCACGCCAAACGCGAATGGGTCAAGCCCCCCGGCAAACGCAACGAAGCGCTGGACTGCGCCGTCTACGCCATGGCCGCCGCCTGGCACATCGGCGTGTCCCGCCACACTGAACACCACTGGGCCAAATACCAGGCCCGCCTGATGCAGCCAGACCTGCTGGCACCCGCCTTGACACTTGACAGCCCCGAAGCGACAATGGCCACCGTCGCGCACATCAGCCAGGGCCAGCCCGAGGATGATGGAGTGCAGCCAGAACAAGCGCCAGAACCCCAGGCAGACGGCCCGGCCACCGCCCACGCGAACGCCACCGCTGACCCACCCGCCGCACCCACACAGACGGCACCGGCGCCCACACCACAGCAAAGCACGCACCGGCCGCCACAACAGCGGCCAACGGGGCGCCACGTCGGGCGCGGTGGGTGGGTTAAACGGTGGTGACTACGTGGCCGACATTCTGGACAGAATCCTGCATGCCCTGGCACAAGCTGCGCCCGGCATCGCGCCTGAAGCCATCCTGCTGACCGAAGCCACGCTGCGGCAGGAATTCGGCGGCTGTGAAGGCGGCTACATCGCCAAAAAGCCCATGCTGCAGAACGCTGTCCGGCTCGGGCAACGCCTGCAAGCCGGGGAAAGCATCCGCGCTGCCGTCGAGTCTTCAGGGTTAAGCCGCCGCCATGGCTATCGCATCCTGGCCCGGCCGATCAGCAAGCGCTAGGCGCCTGCCGTAGTGGGTGTGCCAATTTTCCCCCTGATACCGCCCGGCTGATGCTGAAAGCATCGGGCTGACCTTGACCACACAGGACAGCCCATGACCATTACCGTAACAATGAACCAAGCCGTCATGGGTGAATCCGGGGCGGTGCTGGCTGCTGGCGGCACCTACTCGGTGGGCGATGACTTTGGCCGTGCCCTCATTGGAAGAGGGGCTGCAGTTGACACGTTCAACAGGAAAGCGCCGCCAAAGAATGCGCTGAATGATTCACAAGTCGCGGCGGTGGCTGGAAGGCTGGCAATTGCCGGGGCGAGCAAATACTTCGGGGCGAATCTTGGGGGCGCTGGAACAGTCAACGTTTCAAACCTATCTGCCGATGCCAGCCACGGCTACAAAATCGCTGCCGATGCGCCATTTGTGGCCGTTCGGCTGGTGCATGTGAATCGCGGCCCCAACACCCTCACAGGTTTTCGGTTCACGGTAGCAACCACCGAAACTGCTGATGCCAGCAGTAACTCGAACGCTTCACAGCCGATCATCGGGGGCACGACTTATAACCAGGCGGCGCCAGCGGGTACGGTGAATGGTCACATCCCAGTGACGTGGGCCGGCTCTGCGACCACGCCCGCACTTGTCGGCAGCGCTTCAGCCGTTACGTTCCAGATCAGTGACCGCATCCCAATTACGTCAGTACCGCGTGCTGATGTCCCCGGCAGCAACAGGCACCTGCTGATCGTGCGTGCCGACTCGGCTGGATTGGCTGGCACCCCTGCGGCTGTGCAGACCAGTGTCTTGGGCGCGTCCGCGCTGCAAACTGTGTCGTCCGCAAATCGTGGGAAAACGCTTGTCGTATTTGGCGGCACCACGATGGCGGCCACACCTGCAAATAGCGGCATCCCCGGGAACTCCACCAACCGCATGTTTGAAGTGTTCCCCATCTTTGAGTACGCCCAGCCGGCATGGACAGTAATGCAGGTGGGTGACTCAACAGACCAGATGGACGCAATTGTTGCTGGCGTCTACAACAACTGGGGCTGGCGTGCATGCGCCGATGCAAGCAGCACAAGCCGCGCATTCACGTACATGAACGAGGCCGCAGCTTCGCAAACAGCGGCGACCTATTGGGCGCGGGCAAAGGAGCTGTTTGCGGCAGGCGTCGTGCCTGATGTGCTGGTGATTCAGCCGGCCAGCGTCAACGACGATTTCACGCAGGCCACACCCAACACAGTGCTGCTCAACGGCAAAGCGCGGGCGGTTGAAATTTGCACCGTTGCCAAGCAGTACGGCATCAAGTTCTTGTGTCTCAGGCCCATCTTCCCGAATACGGCCCTGACATCTGTGCAGGACGCATATCGCCAATCATGGAACGCATGGCTGGAGAGTTTCTCTTCTTCTGTGGGCGCCTTTTACCTGCCGATGACTGGCCTGAGTGCAGGCCTAACTGCTGGCGTGGAGCAGTGGATTGCCGGGACAAACTACGACACCAAGCACCCCAGCGAGACTGCCGCTGACACGATCCTGGCGCCAGCGCTCGCAACATGGCTGCGCACGCTGGCATGACCTCAAAAGCAGCTAGCCCACATGCCCGCTGGCGCATCCATCGCCCCGTGCCGATCCGCTCGTGGGTCTGGGATTCGCGGGGCCGCGAAATCATCACGCCGACGGACGTTGACGTGAACCACAAGGCGCTGCAACAGCTCGTGGCTGAAGTGGGCTACGAGCGCCCATATGAAATTGTGAGGTTGCCGGACCTCTGGCCTTTCCGCCAGGCCACTGCACCACAGCCCGGCCACTGACCCATGCCCACCCTTGCCGCCACCATCCGCGCCGGTGACACGCTCACCGACATCTGGCAACTGCCAGACTACCCCGCCAGCGCCGGCTGGGTGGCGCGGCTCACGCTCATCAACGCCACCGCCCGCTACCAGGCCAACGCCGCCGCCAGCGGTGACGACCACGCCCTCACGGTGGCTGCCAGCACCACCGCCGGCTGGACGCCTGGCGCCTACTCGTGGACCATCGACGCCACCCTGGCCGCCGTGCGCGCCACCGTGGCCAGCGGCGGCACGCAGATCCAGCCCGACCTGTCTGCCGCCACCACCTACGACACCCGCAGCGCCTACCGCAAGGCACTGGAAGCGGCCGAGCTGGCCCTGTCCACCCACGGTGCCCGCGCCTACCTGTCCAGCATCGAGCTGGAAGGCCGCAAACAAGCCTTCACCAGCCCCGGCGACTTCATTGCCTTCGTCAGTCGCCTACGCGCTGAAGTCGCCCGAGAAGAAGCCGCCGAACGCATGCGCCAGGGCCTGGCCACGGGCCGCCGCCTGCTCGTGCGCTTTCGCTGAGCCCCGCCATGCAAAACACACCGCAAGCCCTGCCGCAGCCCACCGCATTGCGGCGCCTGGTGCAAACCGCCGGGCGCCGCATCGGCATCGGCCTGGGCCTCATCCAGCCCCCGACCACGCCGGCCCGTGGCCAGCGCCGCAGCTACGCCGCCGCGCAAGTCAACCGTCTGACGGAAGGGTGGATGACCACCAGCCTGTCGGCCAATGCAGACATCCACGCCAGCCTGGACAACCTGCGCGCCCGCAGCCGCCAGCTCATGCGAGACGACCCCTACGCGCGCAAGTTTGGCGGCCTGGTATCCACCAACGTGGTGGGCGCCGCCGGCTTTGCGCTGCAGGCCCGCGTCTACGACGGCGCCAACGCGCCAGACACCGCAGCCAACACCGCCATTGAAGCGTCCTGGGCCCGCTGGTCTGGCCGCACGGTGTGTGACGTGACCGGCCGCCAAAGCCTGCGCGACATCATGCGCGCCGCCGTGCTGGCCGCCGCGCGGGACGGTGAAGTGCTCATCCGCCTCATCCGCGGCAGCGCCGCCGGCAACGCCTACGGCCTGGCCCTGCAGCTGCTGGACGTGGACCGCATTGACACCGCCCTGAACCTGCCCGCCCAGGCCGGCCACGGCACCATTCGCATGGGCGTGGAATGCAACGCCTACGGCCGCCCCGTGGCCCTGTGGCTGAAAAACCGCCACCCGGGTGACGTGTACAGCCTGGCCGCTGAAACCGCCGGTGCACTGCACCTGCGCCTGCCGGCTGAAGACTACGTGCACGCCTTCGTGGCAGACCGGCCCGAGCAGTTGCGCGGCGTGCCGTGGATGCACGCCAGCATGCTGCCGCTGAACAACCTGCACGGCTACCAAGAGGCCGCCATCGTGGCCAGCCGCGTGGGCGCCAGCAAGATGGGATTTTTTACCAGTGAAGACGGCAACGTCGAAACCCTGGCCGACAGCAAGGACGACACCACCGGCGAGCTATACACCGAAGCCGACGCCGGCAGCTTTGGCACCCTGCCGCCCGGCACCGGCTTCGTGCCGTTTGACCCCGACTATCCCAGCGCCATGTTTGAGCAGTTCGTCAAAGCCAACCTACGCGGCATCGCCAGCGGCATGGGCGTGGCCTACCACGCGCTGGCCAATGACCTGGAAGGCGTCAGCTTCAGCAGCATCCGCAGCGGCACGCTTGAAGAGCGTGACCAGTGGATGATGTTGCAGGAGTGGTTCATTGAATCGGTCATGGAGCCCATCTACGCCGAATGGATCGGCAGCGCGCTGGCCTTCGGGCAGATCACGCTCTTCAACGGCGCCCCGCTGCCCCTGGCCAAAAAGGAAAAGTTCAGCGCGCACCTCTTCAGCGGCCGGCGCTGGGAATGGGTGGACCCCCTGCGCGACATCCAGGCCGACATTGCCGCCGTAGACGCCGGCCTGCAAAGCCCGCAGCGCGTGGCCAGCAAGCTGGGCCGCGACTACGAAGACCTGCTGGTCGAAATCAAGGCCGCTGCCGACATGCGCCAGCGCATCGGCGTGCCCGCGCCGGTGTCACAGCAGCAAAACGGCAACAACCAACAGATCCAGCCCTGACTGCCCGCGCCTGGCCGGCGCAGTGCCATTTTTCCCCCTGATCTGAAACACCCCGCCGCCCGAAAGTGGCGGCATGAGCACCACCCCCGCCACCGCCATCAAGCCCGGCACCCGCGTTGAACGGGCTTTCGTGGTGGACCGCGCCGCCATCGACGCAGCCGCGCGCACGGTGCAAATCGCATTCGCCAGCGAAACCGCCTACGAGCGTTTTTGGGGCATCGAGGTTCTGGACTGCACCCCCACCGCCATGCGGCAAGGCCGCATCGCAGGCGGCTCGGGCCCGCTGCTCTGGAACCACGACACAGATGAACAGATCGGCGTCATTGAAGCCGTGTCAATCGGGGCCGACAGGGTATGTCGCGCCACGGTGCGCTTTGGGAAAAGCGCCGACGCGGAAGAGGTGTGGGTCGATGTGCAAGACGGCATCGTTCGCAACGTCAGCGTGGGCTACGTCATCCACGCGGCGGTGCTGACTGAAACGTCTGACAAGCCCGGCGGCGACGTGTACCGCGTCACCGACTGGGAGCCCTACGAAATCAGCTTCGTCAGCGTGCCGGCCGACCCCACCGTGGGCGTGGGCCGCAGCGCTGAAGACCCCCGCATCCAGCCCGCCCAGGCCGCCGCACCCGGCGCCGTGCAGGCCGCCCCCATCCAAACCATTCCCGCACCGGAGATCCGCACCATGACCACCGCCACCCTTGAGCCGCTGGCTGCGCCCGCCCCGCCCGCCATCAACGCATCGGCCGACGCCGAAGCCGCCCGCAAGGCCGAACGCGCCCGCGCCACTGAAATCCGCAACATCGGCGACCAGTTCAGCCGCTTCGGCACCCAGGCCCTGGCCACCAAGGCCATTGATGACGGCACCGATGTGGACGGCTTCCGCCGCATTGTGATGAACGCCGTGGCCGCCGGCCAAACGCAGCAGGTCACCAACCTGGACCTGTCGGCCAATGACCAGCGCAGCTTCAGCGTCATGCGCGCCGTGCGCGCCATTGCCGACCGCGACTGGCGCCAGGCCGGCTTTGAGAAGGAATGCTCGGACGCCATCTGCAAACGCGCCGGCATCCCTGAAGCCGTGCACGGCGGCTTCTACGTGCCCATGGACATCCTGGCCAAGCGTGACCTGACCGTGGCCGCGCCCACCGGTGGCGGCTACATGGTGGGCACTGAACTGCGCCCGCAGAACTTCATTGACCTGCTGCGCGCCCGCGCCGTGGTGGCCCGCCTGGGCGCCACCATGCTGCCCGGCCTGGTGGGCAACGTCACCATCCCCAAGCTCACCGGCGCCGCTACCGGCTACTGGCTGGCCAACGAAGCCACCGCCATCACCGAAAGCCAGCAGACCATCGGCCAGCTGGCCCTGTCGCCCAAGACCGTGGGCGCCTACACCGAAATCAGCCGCCTGCTCATGCTGCAAAGCACACCGGCTGCCGACCAGTTGGTGCTGAACGACTTTGCCCGCGTCATTGCGCTGGCCATTGACCTGGCTGCACTTGAAGGCTCTGGCGCCAGCGGCCAACCGTCGGGCATTTCCGTCACGGCCGGCATTGGCTCGGTCACGGGCACGTCGCTGGCCTACGCCGGTGTGGTGGAGTTCCAGACAGACGTGGCCGGCGGCAATGCCCTCACGCCGAATTGCGCCTACGTCACCACGCCCACCGTGGCTGGCGTGCTGTCGCAGCGCCAGCGCTTCACCAGCACCGACACGCCCCTGTGGACCGGCAACGTGCTTGAAGGCCAGATGGGCGGCTTCCTGGCCACCACCACCACGCAGGTCACGGCCGCGTCCATGGTCTTCGGTGACTTCTCGCAGGTCGTCATCGGTGAATGGGGCATGTTCGAGCTGGCCCTGAACCCCTACGCCAGCTTTGCGGCCGGCATCACGGGCATCCGCGCCATGCAGTCGGTGGACGTTGGCATCCGCCAGGCGGCCGCCTTCAGCCGCGCCACCAGCATCACCTAAGCGGCGCACGGCACATGGCCACCAAGCCCTATGCCGTGCTGCGCGCCATCTTCATGGGTGGCGTGCGCATGGAACCCGGCACCAGCGTGCAGCTCACGGCCGACCAGGCCCTGGAGCTGCGCGCCACGGGCCGGGTGGGCGCTGAAGTGGCCATGCCGCAAGTGCCGGCGCCAGACCCCACCGCCGTGCGCCAGACCGCACGGCGCCCCATCCGCAAGACGCCCCAAGACCCCGCCGAATGAGCGCCGACGACTGCACCGTTTACATGGACGTGTTTGGCAACCCGGCCACCCTGGCCGGCAGCCCGCTCACGGCCATGGTGGACACCGCATCGCTGCTGGAGCTGGACGGCATCATCACGCAGGCCCCGTCTGCCGTGGTGCTGGCCACTGAAGCGCCCGCCGCAGCGGCAGGCCAGACCTTTGTGGCGGCGGCGGTGGACTACGTGGTGCGCCAGGTGCTGAAGATGCCGCCAGACGGCATGCTGCTGCGCCTGGTGCTGGCCCGGGCCTGACCCATGGCGCTGGCTGCTGCTCAAGTGGTGGACGTGCTCGCCGAGCGCATTGCTGCCCAGGCCACCCTTGGCGCGGGCGGCGTGCGCACCAGCCGCACCTGGCCCTGGGCTGAAGCTGACCTGCCCGCCTGCCGCATCTACGCGGTGGACGAACAGGCGGAGCTGGTCACCCAAGACGGCATCTACGCCCACACCCTGGGCGTTGACGTGCAGTACACGGTGCGCGCCACCGCAGACCTGGACGACGCCATGCACGTGCAGGCATCCGCCGGCCTGGCCCTGCTCTTTGCCGGGGCGCTGCCCTATGGCCTGCAGCTCACCGGCATCAGCCGCGACACCGCCACCGAAGGTGAAGCCGCCGTGGGCCGCATCACCTTGCAACTCTCAACCCTGTTCCACGTGGCGCCAGCGGCGCCGGAAACCATCCTCTAGGAGACGGCCCATGTCCATCACCCTCGCAGTCGGCACCCAGGTGGCCATTGCCAGCACTTACGGCGCCGACAAAACCATGTCGGCCATCAGCAACGTCAACCCGGCGGTGGCCACGCTTGCGGCCGCCCACGGCATCATCGTTGGCGACTTCATGGAAATCACCAGCGGCTGGGACCGCCTCAATGGCCGTATGGCCCGCTGCTCGGTGCTGGCCACCAACGACGTCACGCTGGAAAACATCGACACCAGCAGCACCTCGCGCTACCCCGCCGGCACCGGCACAGGCACCGTGCGTGAAGTCACCGCGTGGACCAGCATCGGCCAGATCACCAGCGAAATCTCCGTCACCGGCGGTGAGCAGCAGTTTGCCGACATCACCACCCTGGCCGACAACACGCAAAAGCAGATCCCCACCGTGCGCAGCCCGCTGCAGGTGACGCTGCCCCTGTTTGACGACCCCGCGCTGGCCTTCGTGGCCATCGTGCGCGCCGCGGCAGACAGTGCCACGCCCACGGCGGTCAAGTTCACGTATCCCAACGGCTCAATCCTCGTGGCCAATGCCTACTGGAGCATGCTGGAAGTGCCCACCATTCAGGACAGCACCCTGCGCGGCAAGATTGACCTGACCTTCACCGCAACGCCAACGCGCTACGCCAGCTGATGACGCAGCCCACCATACAGCGCGGCCAGGTCGCGCCGGTGGCCCTGCCCACCGAAGCCGTGGACGTGCCGCCCATTGGCGGCGTCGTGCTCGTGCGCGGGCTGGACATGCCGCAGACCATGGCCTTCAGCGCCGCCCGGCGCCGCGCCACCCAGCCCGTTGGCACTGAAGACCAGGCCCAGGCCGCTGAGCGCGCCGCCGGTGAACTGGTGCCCCTGCTGCTGAGCATGAGTGTCGTGCTGGACGACGGCCTGCCCGTGTACAGCCTGGCCGAGTGGCAGGCCTTTGGCGGCCAGCACCCGGGCGACATGCTGCGGCTGTGGGAGCGCGCCATTGCGCTGAGCGGACAGAACCCCGAGGCCGAAAAAAAAACCTGAGCCTGGACCCTGACATGCGTGCCCTGTTTGCCATTGCCGCCATGCTGGGCACCACGGTGGCCAGCCTCATGGCCAGCCTCACCGGCCAGGAATTTGCCCGCTGGCAGGCCTGGATGCAGGCCGAGCGCGTGGGCCCGGAGTGGGCCAACCTGCGCCACGCTGAGCTGGTGGCCGCCATGCACAACAGCGGCCAGGTCAAGCACAAGGACGGCCGCCTTTTCACGGCCGGCGACTTCATGCCGCGCGACCCCTGGGCCCACCAGCCCGAGCTGACACCAGAGCAACAACTGGCAAAGCAGCAGGCCGAATACGATGCCATGCTGCGCGCAGCGGAGGCCTGACCCATGGCCACCGCCGGCCGCGCCCGCATCACCCTCGCAGCTGAAGACAAAACCGGCCCGGCATTTGCCAGCGCCGGGCGCAACCTGGGCGGGCTGCAGGGCAGCATTGCCAGCATCGGGGCCAGTTTTGCCGGGCTCTCTGCCGGCATTGCGGGCCTTGCGGTAGGCCTGGCAGCAAACTCCTTCAAGGGCATTGTTGACGGCCTGGACAAGCTCAACGACCTTGCCGACGCCACCGGCTCCAGCATCGGCAACTTGAGCGCGCTGGAAGACGTGGCCCTGCGCACGGGCACCAGCTTTGAAACCGTGGCTGCGACCCTGCTGAAGTTCAACCAGGCGCTGAACAGCTCAGACGATCCAAAGATTGCGGCCGTGCTCAAAGAGATCGGCCTGAACGCGGCCGATCTCAAGAAGCTGGACCCGGCCGAAGCGCTGCTGCGCACGGCCGAGGCCTTCCAGGGCTTTGCCGAAGACGGCAGCCGGGCCCGTGCAGAACAGGTGCTCTTTGGGCGCAGCCTGAAAGACATTGCCCCGTTTGTCAAAGACCTGGCCGAAGCCGGCGCGCTCAACGCCAAGGTCACCGAAGAACAGACGGCCGCTGCGGAACGCTTCAACAAGCATCTGTTTGCCATAGAAGCGGCCTCGCTGCAGGCCAAGCGCGGCATCGTCAATGAATTGCTTCCGGCGCTGGATGCCATCGCAGTTGCGCTGGCTGGCGCCGGCAACGAAGCCAAGGCATTCAACCTGGTGGGTGAAGCGCTGCGCGTAGTTGTGGAAACCTTCGCCGTGACCGGCGCCTATGTGGTTGACATATTTGCAGGCGTCGGCCGAGAAATTGGTGCGTTCTATGCGCAAGTCCATGCGCTCGCCACACTGAATGTGGAAGGCTTCAACGCCATCAGTCAGGCGGTGCGTGAAGACAACGAACGGGCCAAAACTGAATTGGCAAAGTTCGTCGCCAATGTCATGCGCACCAATGCGGCGGTGCGTGAGGCTGGTGGCGGCCGGGGCTTCGTGAACCCCGCTGGTATTGCTGCGCCAAGTCTTGGAAACGTCACCGGCAAAGCCAGCCCTGGCAAAGCAGTCGTCTCCGAATACGACAAATACATCGAACGCCTGGGCGAAGCCCTGCACGGTACGCAGGAGCTGACCGAGGCCGAGAAATTCCGCATGGCGTACAGCGCCGGCAAGCTGGGCGAGCTGACCGAAGCGCAGCGCCTGTACGGCATCGAACTGGCCAACGTGCTGGACCTGGCCAAAAAGCCCGCGGCCATGGTGGGCCCGGAAATCCCGCCCGCCCTGCTGGACCTGCGCAAGAAAGCCGCCGCTGACCTGGCCGGCCTCGTGGGTGACTCTGACGCCGCCAAATACGAAGCCCTAGCCCTGCAAGCCCAAAACCTGGCCGCCGGGTTTGCTGACGGCAGCATCAGCGCCCAAGACTTTGGCCGTGGCGCTGAAGTGCTGGGCAAGCGCTTCGACGAGCTGGGCCCCAAGCTGGAAAAGGTCACCACCTTTGCCGAGCAGGCCCAGCGCAACATTCAAGACGCGCTGGGCGAAACCGTGCTACGCACGTTGGAGGGCAACTTCTCCAGCATTGAAAAGCTCTGGGGCGACATGCTCAAGCGCATGGTGGCCCAGGCCATTGCCGCGCAGCTGAACAGTTACCTGTTTGGCGACGGCAAAGGCAGCAACACCGGCGCCATCGGCAGCCTGTTTGCCGGCTGGTTTGGCGGCGCCCGGGCCAACGGTGGCCCCGTGCAGGCCGGCCGCGCCTACCTGGTGGGCGAAAGCGGGCCCGAAATCGTGGTGCCCAACAACAGCGGCACCGTCATACCGAACGGCGCCATGGGCACGCGCCAGGCCGGCGCATCGGCCAGCTACCACATCATCGTGCAGGGCGATGCCACGCCCGCCACGGCCCGCATGATCGAAAACGCCCTGGCCAAATATGACCAACAACGCAGGCGCATGGGCTGAACATGGCCACCATTGACTGGCCCACCACCGCCGCTTACAAGCCCAGCGCCTTGAAGTGGGGCGTGCGCACGCCACGCAGCGGCTGGCAGGCCTTCTACACCGGTCAGCGCCAGTCTGTCAGCCACCTGGCCGACCGCATGCGCGTCACCGTGTACCTGCCGCCCCTGGGCGACATGGCCGCATCGGCCGAGCGTGAAGCCTTCTTCGCTGAGGTGTCATCCGCAGGCCACTGGCTGCGCCTGTGGCACTTCCACCGCACGGCGCCCCTGGGCACGCTGCGCGGCACGCCCACGGTGCAGGCCGGCGCACTGGCCGGCGCGCGCACGCTGTACGTGCAAGGCACGGCCGGCGCCACCTTGCTGGGCGGCGACATGCTGGGCGCGGGCGGCCTGCTGCTGCAGGTGGGCTACGCCGGCTGCGTGGCAGACGGCGCGGGCGTCATGGCCGTGCCGCTGGCGCTGCCCCTGCTGACCGCGCTGAGCGCTGCCGCTGCGGTGACCTGGTTCAAGCCCACCGGGGACTTCGAAGTGGTGGCCCAAGACCCCACGGCCGACTACGCCGTGGGCTCAGTGCAGCAGGGCATGCAGATCGAGCTGGCGCAGGTGCTGACATGAGGACGCTCAACGCCACCGCGCTGGCCCTGCTGGACCGCATCCAGGCCGGCGAGCAGATCCCCACCACGCAGCTGGTTGAAATCTCCTTCACGGCGGGCACCGAGCGGTATTGCACCGCCGGCATCACCGTGGCCTGGGGCGGCTATTCGTGGCTGGGCCTGGGCATGAGCATCGAACCGGTGGACAACAAGGTGGGTGATATTTCATCCATCACCCTGGCCTTACCCGCCGTAAGTGACACGCAAATTTCCCTGGCGCTGACGCAAGCCGTGGAAGGCACACCCATCCACATTTATGACGCCCTGGTGGACCCCACCACCGGCGCCGTGGCAGACGCTGTGCTGGCCTGGAGCGGCGCACTGAACATGCCCGGCATTGAAGACGGCCCGCGCGCCAGCATCAACGTCATGGCCGAGCACCGGGGCGCGCTGGCCCTGCGCAACAAGACCAGCCGCTACACAGACGACGAACAGCAGCGCCTGTACCCGGGCGACACCTGCCTGCAGTTTGATCCCGCCACCGACGCCGCCCCCCTGGTGTGGCCGGCGGCTGGCTACTGGCGCAAGTAAGCATGAGCGGACTGGGCAGCTTCTTTTCCACCGTACTGGCCATTGCGGCCACCTGGGCATCTGGCGGCACGCTTGGGCCTTACGCAGCGGCCTGGCTTATGGCGGCATCCGTCGCTGTCAACTACCTGGACAGCCGCGAAGACGCGCGCCGCGCCAAGAGCCGCGCACGTGGCGCCTACAACGACAGCCTGGTGGACCGCATGCAAATGCTGGACATCACGCCAGACAGCCCCCGCACCCTGGCGCTGGGCCGCGTGCGCACAGTGGAAGGCATCCGCCGCCGGTGGGTCAGTGGCACCAACAGCGAAACGCTCACCATGATTGTGAGCTTTGCCGGCCACGAAATTGACGCCTTCGAGACCTTCTACTTTGACGACGTGCCGCTCACGCTGGACGGCAGCGGCTACGTCACCACAGACCCCTACGCCACCGGCTCGCTGGAAACTGCCACCGCCACCACCTACGCCAACTCGTCAGGATCTTCGGCGCTGTACATCAGCGGCAGCAGCGACGGCTACCCCGCCAGCGGCACCACGCCGGTGGCCACACAGCGCTTTGACAGTGCACACGAAGAAAAGCCGCTGGGCGTGTCTGGCGGCGGCCCTTCGTGGACGGCCTACGGCGCCGACGACACCGGAACCGTCATCTGGACCTGGCAGACCGGTGCGCAGCGCTACCGTGCCCGCATCCGCACCTACACCGGCGCCGCCGGCCAGAACGTGGGCGCCGCGCTGGCCGCAGAGTACCCGGGCAAGATCACCAGCGCCGACAAGTTTGAAGGCATGGCGGTCGCGGTCATCGACCTGGACTATGACCCGGACATCTTCCCCCAGGGCATACCCAACGTCACCGCCGTGCTGCGCGGCGCCAAGGTGTACGACCCGCGTGAAGACAGCACCAACGGCGGCAGCGGCAGCCACCGCCTGGACACGCCCAGCACCTGGGAGTGGAGCGAAAACCCAGCCCTGCACGCCTACCACTTTGCCCGCCTGGCCACGGGCTGGGCGGTGCCAGACGATGAAATCAACGTGGCCGACGTGGCAGCAGCTGCGGCGGTGTGCGACACCAGCACCACATTCACCCTGCGCCTGCCGGACACCACCACCACCACGGTGACCCTGCCGCGCTACCGCAGCGGCATACGCATTGCAAGCGACTCCGAGCCCCGCGCCGGCATGGAAGAGATCATGCGCGCCATGGCCGGCCGCTGGGGCTGGGCCGGTGGCGTGCTGCGCATGCGTGCCGGCGCCATGGCCACGCCGGTGTTTGACATGGGCCCCGAGTGGGTGGCCCAGCGCATAGACGAAAGCGGTGAACCTGACGGCGCCCCGGTGCTGCGCATCACCAACGGCGTGACGCGCGAGCAGCGCGTCAACCGCGTCACCGGCACGTGTGTCAACCCAGACGAGCGCTACCAGGCCCTGCCGTTCCCGGCCGTGCAAGACGCGGTGTTGATTGCGGCCGACGGCGCCCCCTACCCGGCAGAAATCGAATTCCAGGCCGTGAACCACCCGGCCCACGCGCAGCACCTGGGCAGCATCGCCATACGCGAGACCCAGGCCGCGCTGCGCATGGATGCACAGTGCAACCTGCACGCCTACCGGTGCGAACTGTTCGACGTGGGCGAAATCACGCTGCCGCGCTTTGGCATGGCCGCCAAGACCTTTGAGGTGCTGGGCTGGCGCTGGCACCCCGCCGAGGGCGTGCAGTTGACGCTGGGCGAAATCACGGCCGACATCTTCACCCCCGTGTCAGAGCTGCGCGGCGCAGATCCGGCGCCCAACAGCAGCCTGCGGTCGCCCTGGGACGTGGACCCCATCACCGGCCTGGCCGTCACCAGCGGCACCGTGGCCCTGACTGACGGCAGCGTGCTCACCCGCACCCGCATCGAGTGGACCGCCGTGGTGCAGCAAAGCGTGCGCGTAGGCGGTGCGGTGGAAGTGCAATACACGCCCGCCACCGACACCCTGCCCACGGGCGACTGGCAAAGCTGGGAAGAGCAGGGCGGCGCCACAGCGGCCACCATTCCGGGCCTGCTGGCCGGGCGGGTGTACATCGTGCGCGCCCGGGCTGTGCAGGGCCTGCCGCGTGTGCGCAGCGCCTGGTCTGATCTGGTCACGCACCAGGTGGCGCTGGCCCCTGATTCTGGCCTGTACACGCTGAACCCCGGCGCGGCGGCCATCGTGCTGGCAGCCAACGGGGCAGGTGTCGTCAGCAGCTACGCCGGGGCCACCGTCACCCCCAAGGTCTTCAGGTCTGGCACAGACGACAGCACCAACTGGGTGATTACGCGAGCCAACGGCACGGGCGTGAGCAGCACCCTGGCGGCGGGCGTGCTTACCGTCACCGCGCTGGCAGACGCCACAGACAACACCTACATCGACCTCACGGCCATACAGGGCGGCTACTCTGACCTGGTGGTGCGCCTGCCCGTGAGCAAAGCCAGGGGCGGCGCAGACGGCAGCCCAGGCGCCACCGGCCCAACCGGCCCCGCAGGCAGCACCGGCGCCAATGGTGCTGCAGGGGCAGACGGCACCAAGACGGCGGTGGCCTACTTGTTCCAATGGAACACGTCCACGCCGGGCGACCCCAACAGTACGTCGGTGTACACCTGGGCATCGGCTGAAAATTCGTCTTACGGCGGCACCAACGGCTGGCAGACCACACAGCCTGCCAACCCCGGCACGCCAGGAGCGCAGCTGTGGGTGGCGTCAAAAAGCATTGCCGACAGCGCCGCCGTTACCAGCACGTCCGTCAGCTGGGCCAGCGGCTTCAGCAAAGTCGCATGGTCTGCCAACGGCGCCACGGGGGCCGGCGGCGCGGCCGGCGCCAGTGGTGTGCACACGGCGCAGCCCACCGTCTACCAGTGGGCGGTCACCATTCCGGCGGGCCCCACCGGCGCGGCCACCTACACCTGGGCCACGGGTGGCTTTGGCGCCGCACCTTCAGGATGGACGCTAGACCCTGGCACGTCGCCATCAGCCGGCTACACGCTGTGGGGCGCCACCGTGGCGCTGCTGGACGCGGCCACCGCCACCACCACCAACTTCAACTGGGTCAGCGCTTCCATCACCGCACGCGGCATGGCCGGCACCAACGGCACCGCAGGCAGCCCTGGCAGCCCGGGCACGGCGGGCGCATCGGCCCGCTACTGCTACCAGCGCGTGTCGGGCAACCCAGCACCCACGTCGGGCTTCCTGACCACGGCCGGCAGCGCATCGTTTCCGCCAGCAGCTGGCGCCGTGGGCGTGGGCTCCAACGCCACCTGGGGCATCAATATGTCCTGGGAGGCCTCAGACCCCAACCCATCGAGCACGAATACGCTGTACCAGGCAGACGGCATTTACGACCCGGCCACCGGCAACACGGTGTGGGCCACGCCCTACATCAGCAGCCTGAAGGTCGGCACACTTTCGGCGGTGACCACCAACACCGGCGCGCTCACGGTCACGGGTGACCTGACCATGAGCGCCACCAGTGCCATCCGCGCCGGGGCGGGCACCTACGCCACGGCCGGTGGCTGGTTTGCGGGCTACCACAGCGGGGCCTACAAACTGAGCCTGGGCGACAAGCTCACCTGGGACGGCAGCGCGCTTTCCATCAACGGCGGCGGCACCTTCACCGGCGCGCTGAGCGCGGCCACAGGCACGTTTGCTGGGTCACTGAGTGCCGCCACTGGCACCTTTGGTGACATCGGCATCACGGGCATGATGACAGCCGCTGGAAAGCCGAGTTACGACACGGGCACCGGTGCGATGCTGGGCATGTACGCGGGCAATGCCTATTTTGGGTTGACCAGCACCGCGTCTGGATCGCTCAAGGGCATGTGGATCGGCACGCACGACGGCGTGCTGCACGTCACCGGCGCCGTGCTGGTGGGCGCCACCATCACCACGCCCACGTTTGACGGCTTCACGGCCTCAATTTCCGGGTTCGGAAGTTCCACGGTCAGCTCGGGCAGCACGGCCACCAGCAGCGGCACCGCATCGTCCAGCGGCGGTGCATCGCCTGTGACCTACACCTGGGCGCTGATGTCCACCGGGGCCACGGTTACGCGCGGTGCGCTCACGGGCAGCAGTTCAGACGTAAGCCTGTCGGTAGACAACGCCATGGCTGATGTGGACGTGGTGCTGACCGCCACCGACGCCAATGGCCGCGTGTCCCAGGCCACAGCATCCCTGACCCTGACCGTAGGCACGCCACCATGACCTGGTACATCGTCACCAGCCCGGCGGGCGCCGTCTATGGGCAGCACCAGGCGCGCACCGAGGTGCAGACCCAGCACTTCCCCACCTACGCGCCAGACCAGGTGCTGCACGCCCTGGGGGCCACGCCGCTGCCCCTGCCGCCCAAGACGCTGAGCCTGGCCACGCTGATGTTTGCCAACGGCGCGCTGACCTGGCAAGACACCCGCACCCTGGCCCAAATGAAGCACGACAAGTGGGCCCAGATCAAAGCCGCCCGCGCCGCCGCTGAAGACGGCGGCTTTGTGTGGGACGGCTCCACTTTCGACAGCGACATGCCCAGCAACCTGCGCATCAGCGGCGCGGTGCAGCTGGCGCAGATCGTGGGCGGCGCTTTCAGCATCGGCTGGACGCTGGCCGACAACAGCGTGCGCACGCTCAGCGCCGCACAGATGGTGGCCGTGGGCGTGGCTGCCGGCCAGCACGTGGCAGCGCAGCGCGCCACCGCCCGCGCGCTGCGCGAGCAGATCCAAGCCGCAACAACCCCGCAAGAACTGGAGGCAATCGCATGGCCCTGAATATCCCCCAACTTGAGCAAGACAAAGCCAACCACTACGTGTGGGGCACCGTGGGCGCAGCTGCTGCCCGCCTGGTGGCCCACATGCTGCCCCAGTACGCCATACCGCCCGCTGCGGCTGCCATGGCAGGGTCATGCGGCGCAGGCCTGGCCAAAGAAGGCCTGGACTGGTGGCTGAACCGCCAGGCTGTGGCGCGCGGTGAAGTGGCGCCGCACACGGTGGACCCTTACGACGTGTTGGCCACAGCGGCCGGCGGAATCCCTGTCGCGCTGGTGCCCCCGTGGATCTGAAGCGCTGGATCATGCGCGCGCTGGGCGCCGGCATGGGGGGTGCTGCTGGCCGCAGCAGTGGCGGCCCTGGTGGGCTTGGCCATGCTGGTGCGGAAGCTGTGACATGCCGAAGAACCTGGTGAGCGAAGAAGCCGAAGCGCTGTGCAAGATCACTGAAGGCCTGGAGCGCCGGCTGGATGACCATGAATCCCTGATCGGCCGAGACGGCGAGCAGCTGCGCGCACTGATGGCCGGCGCCGTTGAAGAGGGATTCCGCCGCGCGGTGTCGGACCCGGCGGTCTGGACCGCAGCCGCAGGCGCCATGCAAAACCACATCCAGCAGCAGGCCGGCGGTTTCCTCTTGGGCAGCTTGCGCGCGCTGGTGTCAAAGCTGGCCATGGTGGCCCTGGCCGCCTGGGCAATCTACAGCCTGGGCGGTTTGTCGGCCTTGATCGCTTGGGCAAAGACAGGGGGCCATTCATGAGCATCAAACCAGACCCGGCCCTGCCGTGGCCAATCGACTACGCCGAAGGCGTGCTGGCCATCGCGCGCGACGAAGGCTGCCGCCTGGCCGCGTACAAGTGCCCCGCCGGCAAATGGACGGCCGGGTGGGGTGAAACCGATGGCGTGACGGCCACCACCAAGTGGACCCAGGCCTACGCAGACCAGCGCTTTTGCGACAGCCTTACCGAGCGGGCCAACGCGGTGCTGGAAGCGTGCACCGTGGAGCCCACACCCAACCAGTTGGCCGCGCTGGTGTCATTCGCCTACAACTACGGTGCCTGGCGCACATCGAGTGCGCTGAAGGCCCACAACCGTGGCGACACGCTGGCGTGCGCCAACGGCCTGCAGCTGGTGGACAAGTTCAGGAACCCGCGCACCGGGCAGCTCGAGGTGTCGCCAGGCCTGCGCCGCCGCCGCGCCGCTGAAGCCGCGCTGTACCTGCGCCCCACCGAAGGCGCTGACCACCAAATGCCCCAGGCCGTGGCGACTGAACCCAAGATGGCCACCAGCCCAACGGTGCAGACGGCATCGGTGGGCATGACGGCTGGCGCGCTGGGCCTGCTCAGCCAGGCGGGCGACACGCTGGCCCCCGTGACTGCGGGCGTGGCCACTGCCAAGACCTTCTGGTCCGACACCCTGGGCCTGGCCGCTGAATGGTTCCTGCCGGCGCTTGTCGTCATCGTGTGCGGCACCGTGCTGTGGCGGCGGTATGGGCAGCGGCTGCAGGGGGTGGCGTGATTCTTCTTTCCGGTTTTCGCCGCCCACCGCGATTGAGTAGACAGGGGAAGGCCTGCCGGGTCGCGTGAAGCAACCCGGCGGCTAAGCGGCTGAACCGCCGGCCCGCCCACCAATTCACCAACGCTCAAAGGAGAGCAACATGACCGTTCGCGCCAAATTTCGAGTCAACTGCGTTCAACCCTTCACCGACCAGTCCGGCAAGCCAAACGGCTACCGCGTCGATCTGGCCCCGGTGTATGACAGCAACCCTGAGTCTGAGAACGCCAAGTTCTACAGCGCCACGCCTTGGGGCCAGATCACCCTGGGGGTGATGAGCCCGGCGTCGGCTGAGAAGTTCACGCCGGGGGCCGCGTTCTACGTGGACTTCACGCCAGCGCAGTGATCTGGCTCAGCCTGCTCCGCCGCATTGCCAGTGCAGTGCCAGTCTGGGCCTGGGCCCTGGCTGCGGCCCTGGGCTGGGGTGCGCTGCAGCACCACGCGGCCACCGCAGCGGGCCAGCGTGCCCTCAAAGCCGAGCGCGAGCTATCTACCCTGCGGATCGACGCCGCGCAGGCCGCCAAGGACGCCGTGGTGCGTCTGGCGGTCGATCAACAGAAGGCCATCAATGAAGCCAAGAACGCTGCCGAGTTGGATCGCGCCGGCGCTGACGCTGCTGCTGACGCTTTGCGCCGGCTGCGCGCCCGCGCCGCTGGTCGTGCCTGCCCAGCGCCAGCCGCTGCCGCCGGAAGCGCGCCAGCCGCCGCCGCCGGAGATCTGCCAGCCGACGTGCTCGGTCGGCTTGGCGAGGCTGCTGGACAGCTTGCTGCGCTCGCCGACGCCAGGGGCCGGGCAGGGCGGGCCTGCGAGCGGATCGCCGGGGAGTCGGTGACAAGCAGGTGAGAAGTCCCGGTGTAAATCCCGGTGGAAACTGAAGGCCGAAACCGGCCGACATGCGCTGCAAATGGCAGGGAGTCTCATAGCTGAGCGCCGTCCGCCACTTGGGTTCACACGGCAGGGGTAATAGCAAGAAAATCAACAGGTTAGCGCAGCCGGTGTAAATCGGCGGCGCAACTTGGGCGGTTAACTCAGCGGTAGAGTGCCACCTTCACACGGTGGAAGTCGCAGGTTCGATCCCTGCACCGCCCACCACATCCCCCGGGGTGTAGTGGTTCGATTTGGCGCGGTTATCTGCGCGCGGGATGACCCGAAGGTTGTCCTCCACATGCAGACCAGACGCAAACTTTCCGAGTAGCGGCACGATGTGATCCACTTCGTGCGGTATGCCTGTCTGGCGCGTCAGCACGGCAGCCCTGCGGTAGAAGGTCACGATGATCTCTGAGTTTGCCCATGTGGCGATGCGCTTGCGGCGCAGTGCTCGCTGCTTCGCGGCTTGAGCCCTGGTGGCGGCCTGCTTGCTTGCCAGCGCCTCGGATTCCCGGTGCGCGCGGACCTGATCGGCGTCGCGCACCATCTTCAAACGCGGCCCTAGAGGCGTCAGGCTGCAGCGCTTTTTTTTTCAGCCCCGACCATATCCCCTAAGCCCTCAAGCGCGGCACGCTGCGGCCCCTGCAGCACATGGGCGTAGCGCTCGGTCGTCTTGATGCTGGTGTGGCCAAGGATCTCGCGCACCACTTCCATCTTGGCGTTGATCGGCGGCGCCAGCAGGATGGTGGCGCAGCTGTGGCGCAGGATGTGGAACCCGATCCCAGGTAGCCCAGCCTTGACGCGCGCGCGACGGATACCAGACTTCACGCCTTCAAATGTCACCGCCAGCGGCAAATGCGCCAGCCATGGCCGCAGCGCCGGCACGATGGGCACTTCACGGTAGCGCAGCGTCTTGGTGTTCCCGGCTTCAATGCGGATGATGTCGGCGCCGATGTCTTCGGCCTTGATCTTGCAGACCTCGCCGCGCCGGCAGCCAGTCAGCAGGCCGACCCAGATCGCTGCGCGCACCGGTTCGCTGGCGGCATCCGCCAGGGCGCGCACCTGGTCAATGCTCAGCACCTGGGTTTTCTGGTTGTTCTCGGGTAGGCGCTTAATCATGCCGCTGTAGTCCACCGCCACGCGGCCCCGCTCCCAGGCCATGCGCAGGGCTTTCTTCAGCGCTCCCAGGCTGCGGTTGATCGTGGCGGGGGCATAGTGGCCCGTAAGGTCTTGCACGATGGCAGCGGCAACCTCGCGCGTCTCGCTGGCGCGCTTGCCCTCGCACCACCGGCCTATGCGGTAGGCGTGAAACTGGGCGGTGTCGGTGCTGCGCAGGTTCAGCGCGTGCCGTTCGCTGTAGTCGGCCAGCAGCTCGGTCAGCGGCGGGTCGCCCGGGATGTTGGGAGACTTTGCGGCCTTCTGCGTGTGCAGGGCCCTGGTCAGCTCGGCTTCGGTGAGCTTGGCATCACTCGCAGTTGCACCGACCGGCAGGCGTCGGTGAAGGCGGCGGCGGCCGACGCAAACTTCGGCGTGATAGCGACCGTCTCGGTCTTTTCGGATTGGCACGCGCGCTCCCGGTTCCACGTCTTCACGGCGGCCAGATCGTAGCGCCTGCGCGAACCGGCCCACTCGCACGGGCAACCCTCAGAGTCCCAGCGCGCTACCGTGCGGGTGCTGACCTTCAGGCAGGCCGCTAGTTCGGCGGGCGTCAGCATGAGGCCAGCCTGTCCAGCGGGCTGCACACGCCTGCCGCGCCGGTGTTGGCCACGTGCGTGTAGATCATCGTGGTGCTGACATCCGAGTGGCCCAGCAGTTCCTGAATGGTGCGGATGTCCTGCCCGCCTTCCAGCAGGTGCGTGGCAAAGCTGTGGCGCAGCGTGTGTGAAGTGACGTGCTTGGTGATGCCCGCCCGCTTGGCGGCATTGGCCAGCGTGCGGTTCAGTGTCTTTTCATGCAAGTGGTGGCGCCGCACGCTGCCAGTGCGTGAGCAGGTACTGTAGCCGTCGGCCGCAAAGACCCACTGCCAGGCCCATTCACGCGGTGCGTTGGGGTACTTCTGCGCCAGGGCGTGCGGCAGTTCTACGTCCACCATGCCGCGCATGGTGTCCAGTGCGTGCATCTGTGCGCGCTTGGCCAACTGTGCACGCATGCCGGCTTCCAGTGAAGCGGGCAGCATGGTGGTGCGGTCCTTGCCGCCTTTGCCGTCGCGGATGGTGATGACGCGGCGGTCAAAGTCAAGGTCTTGCACGCGCAGGCGCAGCACGTCGCTTTTGCGCATGCCGGTGCCGTAAGTCAGCGCAACGGCCAGGCCTGCGCTGGTGCGCGGTAGCTTGTCTAGCACGGCGCGCACTTCGGGCTGGCTGAGCACGCGTGGCAGGCGCTGCGGCTGTTTTGCGCGGGTGACGTTGGCCAGCCACGGCAACTGCATGCCGAGCACTTGCTTGTACATGAACAGGATGGCGGCCAATGCCTGGCGCTGCGTGCTGGCTGCCACTTCGCGGTCTGTGGCCAGGTGAGACAGCCACGCCTCTACGCGGTCGCCACCCAGTGTGGCCGGGTGCTTCAGGCCTGCCCAGCGCACAAACTGCCGATACCACCGCACATAGCTGCGCTCAGTGGCTAGGCTGTAGTGGCGCACGCGGCAGGCATCGCGGATCTGGTCTTCCAGCTTCGCGGGCTTGCTTTGGGTGGTGTTACCGGACATGGTTGGTGTTATCGGACAGGGGGTGTCTGAGAATTGAAGTTAGGCCCCAAGGCATGCAGCGTTTCCACACTTGCCTTCGTCGTGCCCCGCTTCTCCGCAGTCGGCGCGCAGCGGGCTCACCAGTCCTTTACGCCGCAGGTAGCCAATGACTTGCTGTTCCAGCGCATCGTCGCCGGCCGCCATCCCTTGCCCGGTTCTCGCGGCACGCATGCGGCGTATCAGCCGGCCCACAAGCAGCGCAAGGTCATGGCGCTCGGAGTTCGCCGCGTCGTACTCTCGCTGCCATTTCTTGTCGTCAATCACCAAGCCCAGCAGCACGCCGCGCTGTTCGTGCGTCAGCGGCTGGTCATGGCTCAAGGCTTCCGCTATGGCTTCGTGCGTCAGGTCTTTCGTTCCCATTCCAGCATCTCCGCGTGGGGCCTAACCCCTCTGTCAAGCAGAGCCACAACGGCGCCCTGCTGGTGGTTGCTTCCGGCGCCGTCACGCCGTTGTGTCCTGCTTACATCGAACGTTGGGCGTCTTGCTGCGGTCCTCGATCTGGAATTGCTCCCACACCGGGTGATCGCGCATGCTTGCGACGATGCGTTCCGCGTCCTCGCGCGTTTCGCACCAGCCCAGCACCTGGCGCTTGAACGTGGCCGGGTTGAAAAACGTCACCTCGAATCGCTGGCCACGGTCGCCCACCGCGTGCGGCTTGCCGCCGTTGATCGTCATTGCGGCTCCAATTCGGATTGCTTGTTCGTCCAGAAGCCGCAAGTAGGGCAGCGCTGGCCGCCATCGTCGGCAGTCATCAGGCCGTGGTCATTCGGGCAAAGCCCGCTGCGAATCTTGAAGTCGCTCTCCACGTACTTGTCCAGGTCGGTCCCGGCCAGACCAGCAATGCGGCTCTTGTCAATGCGTTCAACCATCTGCGTGTTCCTCGTTACAGCCGCCCAACTGGGCGTTCAAGGCGCGACGCCTGACGGCGCGGCCTTAACTTCGACGTTGGGCGTCTTGCGGCGCGCCAGCTCAGCAGCGCACATCGTGATGGCACGGCGCGTGGCCGCCAGTGCGTCGGTGCCGTAGGGCTCAACCACTTCCACACCATCGCCTTCCTGCGCATCGTGGTCCCATACCGGCTTACGCACGATCACAGAATGCTTCGGTTCGTCGTACATCGGGTACGCGGTCACCTGCAGCCCGATGCGCACCGCCAGCACAAAGGCATCCTCGTTGTTGGTCAGCGGGTTCCACGGCCGCTCGCCAAACCCGTTCGGCATCGTCCACGGGTATGCGTGGCCGTTGGCCTGTGCCGCGCGCATCAGCAGTTCGTCCTTCATGCTCACTCCTTCTCGCTTCGGATAGGGCCGCCCAACAAGCCGGTCAACTCGGACTTGCCTTCGGCAAGCCGGTTACCGGCAACGTTAAGCCGCTTGTGGCGTGCCAACAGGGCGCCCCACCAGCCGCAGAACTTCGTCCTCACCGTCGCTGTCGCGCAGCGGGCGCAGCCTGGAATCCGGGCACGGCGTTTCTTCCGTCATGAGGACAGCGCCCGTCTTAATCATGCGCACCAGCAGCGGCCGTCCGATCGACCTGATGATCCAGTACGGGCCCGGAACACTTGGCTGGAAGCTACCCTTCCCATTGCCCATCGGGTCGCCAGCAAACGCAGGACGTATCACCTCTACGATGACGCCAGCGTTCACAGACTCAATCGGGTTGACTATCACGGCCAGGTCGCCTTGTTTGCAGTTCAATTTCATCGCGTTCTCCATCTAGCGGCTTAACCCCTCGCACCAGCGCGAGGCCAGCCGGCTGGTTACTTTGTCTCGGTGTTCGGCAGTGGCACAGCCGGCAGGCCCGCCTGTGCTCGAACGTTAGGCCCCAAACACCCGCTACCAAAGCAGTCGCGCGCTGGGTCGTTGCATTTTCCGGTCGGGCACTTGCTCGGCTGCGGTGCTGCGTAGACCGGCACCACTTCCATGTCCGGGAACGCCGCAAAGTGCTCCATCTTCTTGGTGCCATGCGTGTAGCTCCACAGGTGGTCATGGGGCTCGCCGGGGAAACACTGTTCGGCATCCGCAACCTGCGACTTGAAGCGGGTGAGATAGCCGATGGGCGCATCGGCCCGCGCGGGCTGCGGGCCGGCGTCTTTTTCGCATCGTCCAACTGCGCCGCAGTGCTTGCAGATCAGCCACGGTGAATCGTTGTCAAGGCACTCATGAAGCACGGTCATGGCTGGTCCTCCCGAATGGCTCGTGCAATGTGCGTCCAGTGCGGGTGCACCGTCTCGGCAATCTTGGCGCAGCGTTCGCGCTCGGCCTGCCGGGCTGCGCGCTTGGTCATCACGTCCCGGTGCTCAATGGCGCCCAGCAGTTCACGCAGCGCCAGTGAACCGCCATCGGTGCGGCAGTTCTTCGGCTCAAAGCCAAGGGCGCGCAACACCGTGTCGGTGTCCAGGCACTCGCGCTCAAAGTCCGCGCGCAGTCCTTGGCACTCGCTGGTCAGGTCTGCGATCTTGGCTCGCAGGTGCCGGTCAATGTCCATGTCGCTCATAGTCTTCCTCGCTTCGGAAACAGGGCCTAACAGGCGGTTGCAGGCGAGCCCTTCGGGCCGCCTGAACCTAGTCGTTAGGCCCGTGGATCGCGGCGCGGCACGTCGTCATCCACCCAGTCGGTAGGCGCATTCAGTGCCGATTCCACAGCGGCATCCAGTTGTCGCACGCGCGACCACAGCGCCTCTTTCGTATCCTGCGGAATGCGCGGGTCCATGCACATGCCGCGCATCATGTTCGCGGTGCTTTCCATCAGTTCAATCATCATCTCGCTCCGGTTACAACGGGCCTAACCCCTCGCTCAACCGGAGAGCCGCCGGCAGGCTGTGTGGTGTTTCGTTGCGTCGTCATGGCGTCTCCCGGTTAGCTCGAACGTTGGGCGTCTTCAGGCATGCGCCGGCCGGGGCCTTCAGGCATACGTGGAAATCCCACGCGCCCAGTGCGCCACCAGTCCACGCCAGCAGTACGGCCCATCCAATCACTGCGGCCACGGCTCGAAGCGCCTTCATGCTTCGAGCCCTTCGTACTCATCCGCCGTCGGTGCGTTCATACCGTGGCGGCAGTGCCGCACGCAGTCGGCATGCCCAGGCCCGCCCGGCTGGCCGTAGTCATAGGCGCCGGTCTTCACGTCCACGTACACCGGCTGCGAGCACCCTTCCCAGCCAAGCGGGCAAGCCCGGCCGCCTTCGCTCTGCCACAGCTGCGCACCGTGGCTAACGGCGTCGTCTCCAGCAAGCTGCACCGCAGCGGTTATCAGTTCGTCCAGTATTCGCATGCCTACTCCTGTGCCTTCGTCCAACAGCCGCCCAACCCCTCACTCAACCGGAGTCGCCCTGGCGGGCGCCCCGGTTAGCTCGAACGTTCTCTTGTTCCATGGTCCGCTGAGTGAGTTTTTCGGTCATTTTGTCAACCTCGGTTTGCGGCGTTTCCCGCGTTTTGTCAACCATGGGGCCTAACCCTTCGCACAAGCTGAGCCGCTACGGCTTCGCCTGCGCGTCCAGCTTTGCTCGGCCGTTGTGCCGCTTCAGGCGCTCCACCTCTGTGCGCGCCTTCCACAGCGACTCCAGCACCGACAGCATCGTCATGGCGCAGTGCGCTGGCTCCTCTTGCAGCATCGGGTACGGCTTGCCGGCTGCCAGTTGGTTCGCCATCAGATGTAGGTGCCGCGAGGCCGCGCAGGTGTTCTCAGGGAAGTTGCGCGCCCGGTTCACGCGCCGCCGCGTGTTCCGCAGAATGGCCGCGTCGTGTTCGTTCAGTTCCACCATTCGTACCCCTCTCCATCGCAGTGCTCGCACGGCGTGATGCCGTCGTTCCACGGGTCGCCGCCGGTGCCTGAGCAGTGCTCGCAGGTGGCCGCTGGCCGGTTCCACGGGTCTTCGTCGTCGCGCCATCCGTCGTCAAAGTCATCACGCTCCGGCATCAGCGGCACAACCCGCTGGTCAACCGGAGTACCAACGGCTGGCTGCACCGTGGCTTCGTCGTCGTGTGTCATGACCGTTGGTCCCCGGTTACCAGCACGTTGGGCGTCTTCAGGTACTCCACCTGCCATGCCGGGTGCAGCTTTGCTCGTGCTCGGCTGCTGGGCAGGTTGTCGTCCAGGCGCACCAGCAGCCGACCGGATCGCGCGGCAGTGATGACTCCGGGCCACGCCTTGCCGTTGGCATCGGTGTAGATCACGCGCCCTCCGCGCGTTGCCGGCACGCCGTAGGTGCGTCGGATGTATTCCATGCTCATGGCTCAAAGTCCTTCGGCTTCGGTTTGTTGCGTTGGCGCTCGATCTTGTGGGTCTTCTGCTTCACCCAGGCGCAAGGGTTGCAGCCAGCCATCGGGCGCCGGCTCCAGTATTCGTAGCCCGGTGCCTTCGCTCCCTTCTTTGTCCTGCTCATGCTCAGTCCTTTTCGCTTCGGAACCAGACGCCCAACAACTTGCACAAGGCCGACAACCTACGGCCTTCGGCCTACGGTTGCGGCTTTGCTCGGCCGTTCGGCGTCAGCAGTCCGCCATCCATGTCGGTCTCGAACTCTGGCCCCGTCTTCCAGCCGTTCCCGTCGCACGACAGGCACAGGTCTTCTTCCTCGACCGGATCGCCGTGCAGGTTGTGGTGGCCCTGGCCGCAGCAGTCATCACACCGCAGCTTCGCCTCCCACACGATGCGCGAGCCGTCGTCATAGTGGCGAATCTCGACCGCATCGCATTCGTCGTGCAACGGCTCGTCTTCGTCGTCCACGGGCCACACGCGCAACATGCCGCAGTTGATAAGCGCAACCTCAAAGGCGTCCAGCAGTTCACGGCCGCCGAACAGGCCCAGCCACTTAGCGTAGGCTGGCACTTCTAGGTCGTGCAGCATCTGAAGCGTTCCGCACGCCTTGCCGCCAGCCTCAACCACGCCGCGTATCGGCATGGTCATGGTGCGGTCAATCACAAGGTACTTCGTCGGTTCCATCGTTCCTCCAACAGCCGCCGAACAGGTCACTCAAGCGGGACCGCCTGACGGCGGCCCCTTAGCTCGAACGTTCAGCACGCCGCAGGCCCTGCCGGCTCTGCCCAGTGCGTGACCACGCCGCTGCACACGCCGCCGCTTTCGCACAGGCGCCAGTCAGCGCCGTCCCACCAGCCGCCGGCCCATTCTTGCGTGCCGTCCAGCAGCCTGATCCACAGCAGCACGGTCAGGTCGGCGTCTGGATAGTCGCGGAACTCGACGCAGTGCCATTGAAGAAACTGCACGTGCACCACTAGCCCACGGTCGTTCAAAGACGGGTAGTCGCAATTCAGTTTGTCGAGTGCTGAAATGAATGCCGACGGTTCTTGCGTACTCATGCTGCTGTCTCCTTGCTGCCGGCCGCCGCGCCGCGTTTCTTGCCAAGGGCCCCCACGCACACCAGCGCGCTGGGGCTGGCGTTGCCGGCCAGGGCCTGGCTCACGCGGCGCTGCACGGCAAAGATGGCGTCACGCAGTTCACCCTGGGTGCAGTGCTTCAGCTGGATCAGGTGGAAGTCCACCCCAGTCTGCAGGGCGGTGATTTCTTCGGCGCGTAGCGTCCAACTGTTGCGCTCTTCATGGCGGTGGTGCAGGCTTTGCAGTGCACGCTGGCCGGCCATGATTTCGGGCATGCGGTCGCTGCAGATGCCGCGCAGGGCCAGCTGCTCGGCCACGTTCAGGCCGTCGGCCAGTTCACACCACGCGGGCCAGCCGCCGGTGCCCTGGCGTGCACGTTCAAAAGCACGCTGCACCGGGCCGCCCAGTTCTTGCCGCTGGCCGGGGCTCAGCAGGCCGGCCTGGGCGATGGCGGCTTCTACGGGGTCAGTCTCCACGCGCTTGGGCACGTAGCGCTTGCGGGGCTTGCGGGTGGCGCCCATGGTCAAGCCGCCCGCCCGTTTTGCGTCACGCGCACCAGGTGCGGATACCTCGGGTGGTGCTGGATGAGGCCGCGCATGCGGGCGTAGGCCAGCACCTGGGTGTTCATGTCGATGACCTGCGGGGCGTGTTCATGGGTGGACAGCATGGGCTCCAGGTGCAGCCACGCCGGGCCGGTGCTGGTGCTTTCGTCCAGCAGGGCGGCGGTGCATTGCTCTGTGATGGCGGCCACGCTTTCGCGGTCGGCAATGGCGAAGGACAGGCGCGTCTGTTCGGCCATGAATGCGGCGGTGTAGAAGCTCATGACGCCAGCCCGCTTTGCATGCGTTGGTAGGCGCCGATGGTCATCCACACGGCGGCGGTGCCACGGCCAAAGCACTTGATGCGGCCGCGCGATGCCAGGCCCTTGAGTGCGTTGGTGAGCACGGGGCGGTCCAGCCCGGTGGTGGTGAGCAGTTCACCCATGCCAATGCCGGTGTCTTGCCGTGCCGCCAGGCGCAGCAGCAGCAGCAGGGCGGCGTCACTGCCTTCACGGCCGTGGTCATTGGCCTGGGCTTTCAGGCGCGCGGCGGCGGCGGCCTGGCGTTGTTCAGTCGTCATCGCGGTCACTTTGTGGGCCCTTTCAACATCTTGCGAAACATCACGGTCATGCCGCCGAGCTTTGCCAAAGCGTCGGCGTTTTCCTTGCGCTGAGACTCGTCAAGCGCGGCCTGGTTGACGTGTGAAAGCTCGGCCGCCATCTTGCGCAGTGCGGACTTGACTTCTTTGGCTCGGTCTTGCTGCGCTACACGGGTTTGCAGATGCGACGGCACCACGGTGTAGCCCACGCCGCGCACGCTGCGCAGCATCATCTTGTGGTTTTGCAGCAGGCTTTCGCGCAGGGCGGTGAACTGCCGCAGCATGACCAACTGGTTGCGCTCGGCCTGCTGAATGGTGGTTGCAGGCTTCAAGCCAAAGGCCTGGGCCAGCCACTCTTCGGACACGATGGACCCATAGGTGGTGCCTTGCGCCAGAAGATCGGCTTCGGCCTGCCGCCACGCCGGAAACAACGTGGGTTCATGCGCCGTGGTCATTTGGCGGCGACCACTTCAAACCGACCAAAGCGGGGGCGATAGTCGCCCAGGCCGATCATGGCGCCGGTGTCCTGCAACGCGCGGTCGAGGTCGGCGCGCTGCAGCGCGCTTTCTTCAAACAGCAGCGTGAATGTGCAGCGCCAGTCTTTGAAGATTGGCCTGCAGCGCGCCACCTTTGAAGTGCCAACCTTCACGCTGCGGATGTCCACAAACTTGCGGTCGGCAAACAGGCCGTCGGGGTCGGCCGGCCCTTCATAGACAAGTGCCACCTTGTCTTCCTGCACGATGGCGGCGCGCTTGATGGTGCTGCCCAACTTCTGCAATTTGCCGCCGCAAATGAGCGCTGCAAACAGGTTGTAGCCCGGCACGTGCACGCCGAAATCGGCATCAAAGTACAGCCCACCAAGCCATTCAAGGCGAGAGATTTCCAGCAGGTCGTCTTCGGTCTTCTTGCGTTTGCCGGTGATGGCTTTGATTGACTTGGTGAGGTCATCAAATGGATTGGCCAGGCGTTCGCTGTGCATGAGCAGCGGCGTAACGCCTTGAATGGTGTAGGTGACTTGCTTCATGTGGTCCCTCTCGAAAAGTGTTCCTTGCCGTTTAGTGCCAATGCACTAGGAGTGACGGCACGCCGCCAAACCTGCTGCACTTGCAGCCCTTGCCGAGCCTTGCCCAGCCTGGCCCTGACATGCCAAGCCGAACCAGGCCAGGCCATGCCGCACCTCGCCGTGCCCTGTGGTGCCAACGCACCGGGAATGGCAGCACGCTGCCAAACCCGCTGCACTTGCAGCCCTTGCCTTGCCGGGCCCTGCCCAACCAAGCCAGGCCTCACCAGGCCACGCCTCTCCGGGCCATGCGGTGCCAACGCACCGGGAGTGGCGGCACGCCGCCAAACCCGCTGCACTTGCAGCCCTTGCCTTGCCCAGCCGGGACTTGCCATGCCGTGCCCCGTCACGCCGAGCCTGAAAGACTAAATTCAGTCGTCATCGCGGTCATTGGCGGCGGCTTTCTTGGTGTCGAAGGGTTTGCTGCTGCCGGGCGTTTTTTGCCGGCCCGGGGGTTGTGTGGGCGTGGGCGGCACTGGGGTGCGCAGGGCCATCAGCGGTGTGTGGCCCGGCGGGCGCCAGGCGCCACGGTTGAGCGTGCGAGCCACCTGGCGCAGGGCCGTGGCGTAGCTGTGGCGGGCCATGGCTTCTTCAACGGTGGTGGGCCAGCCGGGGCGGGCCAGATGGCGGTAGGCCAGGGCCAGTTGTTCGGCGGTGGGCTCTTGGGCGTGGGCGCTGTGCGCGCTGTGGGCGGTGGCGGCCATGGTCATTGCGCCCTGGCGTCAAGTTCGGCGCTGGCCAGATCGAGCTGGCGGGCTGCAATCCACTGGCGGTGCTGTTCCATCTGCTGGGGCAGCACCCAGGCGCGCTGGGCCAGTTCCACCTGCTCGTCAAACATGTCGGCCAGTTCGTCTTTGGCGCACCTGATCCACATGCGCAGGTAGGCGGCGCGCAGCCGGGCAAGCAGGCGCTGGGCCCAGGCGGTGGCCATGCGGCGGCGGCTGGGCACCGTGGCGAAGCCCATGCACAAGGCTGTGCCGTCGCGAGGGGTGGCCCAGTGGAGCAGGGCGCACACGGCCAGCACGGCAAGGACGGTGCCCACCACAAAGCGGGCGATGGGCTCCATGTCGCGCGCCGTGTGTTCGGCGCGGCGGTTGTGGGCGGCTACGCTGGCCTGGATGATGTCGCGGCTGGGGGTCATGCGGGCACCTGCGGGGTGCTGGGCGCGGCGCCCTTGTTCTTGTCGTGCCAGCCGGCAATGGCGCACATGCGGGCCTGATAAGCCTGGTCATTGATGACCGTCCACGCTTCAATGCGGGCCGCTTGAATGGCCATGGCCGTGAGGTTGTCGCCGGCCTCAACACAGGCCAGTTGCAGCCCTTGCGTGACGAATGTTTCGTCGGCAATGGAGCTGAGCATGCCGGCCAGGATCACGGCCTTGTCGCCGCCTTCGGCTTGGGCACGTTCCAGGCGGGCTTTGGCGCGGGACTGAAGCGCTGCCAGTTCGCGCAGGGCCAGCGCCTGTAGCGCGGCGGTGGTGATGGTGTGGGTCTGCAAGGTGCACTCCGTCTTTGAATCGACGGAAGTTATTACACCAAACAGTAAACGCTAAGTCAACACCGAACGGTGAAAGTTTCGGACCTGCGCGTTTTTGGGGGCTATTGCAAGCGGTGTAGTGACACCAGCTGCCAGTTCTCGCCTTCGTTGCGGGTAGTGCACATCACGTACAGATTACGCGCAACATCGCCTGGCGCCGCGCCCATGAAACGGGCGCCGACACTCCAGGTGCCATCCTTGTTGTCGATGGTGGTCCAGCTCCAGTACTGCCCCCAGTCGGAGACGTTGTAGCCGCGTCGTGTGATGAAGTCGCGGCACACGGATCTGGCGGCGGGCGCCGGGTCAACGATAGCGGCGGGCCGACTCGTTGGTGCGGTGGTGGACGACGAGACCACGGCGTAAACCACAAGCCCACCGAGCAGAAGCACGAAGGTTGTGGAAAAAACCAAGGGCTTCTCGCTTGGTCTTGTGCTGACCCCGCAGTATGGGCAGCAATCCCCTGCAGGGCTAACGTCTTTGCGGCAGTTGCGGCAGGGGATGGTGTCCACGAAGAAGGCCTTTAGAGATCGTCAGGCGCCAATACTCCACGATCTACAGCCAACACGACAAGCCCCTCTTCGGAGCTGTCAAAGCTGACATACGCCTCATTGATGGCGCTGGCCGTCCAGCTGCCGGGCTCGCGGCCTTGGGTGCACAAGCGTGCATGCACTTGCCCATGCCGATCCCGCACGAGTAGCAGTCGGCCGGGCATGACCTGGCGCTTGGTGCTCCAGGCTATTTCGGTGTCCTTCGGATACTTCGGGGCAAGTGCGTCGTCAGGTAGCCGGGCAGAAAAAGACGGCGGCACACTCGTGCTTTTCAAGATGGTCTCCCAAGTGATGACAGGGAGGCTATGAGAAACCACGGGGTGGCTCACATCCTGAGCTACAAAGACCGAGACCCCCGAAGGTGAGTGCTGGGCATATTTCCAGTTCTCGTCATCGCGGAGCTTGACCTTATCCAGTTGGCCAGGTGGCAGTTGTAGGGCGGCTTCGGCTGCGCGGGCAGCCTTTTCACCAAACGAGCGCGAGCCCGCGAGCATGCCGCTCCAGTAGCTGATGCCGCCTTTCCCGCGCTCTGCCATGTATCTGGCGCGCTTGTTGTCTGGCACCTGCCTGCCTCGCAGGATGCTCAAAAGATTAGCGCGGCGGATGTGCTTTTCGTCGGCCATGAGCTTAGTGGACAGCATGACGGTCACCGAACAGTGTTGCGCGAGCGTTCACTAAATGGTGTAATCTGCGCATGGATCTGAAGACCTATCTGCGCAGTCTGGGTACTGAGGACGAGCGTGCCGCATTTGCATTGAGGTGCGGCACGACCCTGGGCCACTTGCGCAATTGCATCTACGTGGAAGGCAAGCGCATTGCGCTCAGCACTTGTGCAGCAGTCGAAATGGAAAGCGGGGGCAAGGTGACGTGCGAAGAGTTGCGCGCTGACATGGCCTGGGCGCGCATCCCCGACGCTGCATGGCCCTGGCACCCCGCCGGCCGCCCGCTGCTGGACGTGTCTGCCACCAAGCCGCAGGCCACGCCCATGGAGGCCAGCCTTGCGGCCTGACGCTATTGCATTGGACGTGCCGGACCTGTCGGTCCATCTACCGCCAACTGAAGCTGGGCCACAAGCTCGCGCAGACCGGCAAGCATTGCTTGCGCATCTGCGCGAATCAGCGCGACTTGCAGCGCTGACGATGGGTCTTCGTGAGACTGAAAGTCCAGCAGCAGACCCGTGCCCTGCCGCACCAGATCTGCCTTGCGAAGGCCGCTGCTCATGAACTTCAGCTTGACCGTGTATGTCATGCCTGGCCTCTTGGTGGTTGGTTGTGCCGTTGGAAGCAGCACTGTAGCCACCAAGCCGCAGGCCACGCCCATGGAGGCCAGCCTTGCCGGGTGAACAACGCAAGTACCTGGTGGGCGAGATCGGGCCCGAATTCTTCTTCCCGCAGGCTAGGAAGCCCGCCCCGAGGCGACGCGGTGCAGCACATCTTGCTCGAACCGTTGCAGATGCGTGGCCACGCGCGCTTGCTGTTCGATCAAGGCATCCAGCGCGGTCGGCTCTGCGGTTGATGGCGCTTCGCGCGTCAGCCGCTGCAGGGCGACAAACAGCCGGCGCATGCTGGCTGTATCCGCCGCAAACGTCTGCGCGTACAGCACCGACAGCAAAAAGCGCTGGGCGATGAGCATGGCAAAGACTTCCTGCGTGTTTTCTTCGTTCATGGGCGCCCTCCTTGGGCTGGTGCGTGTAGGAGCCGCCAGCGTAAACCAGGCAGGGCGCCCACCCCTCGTTTCCGCCCTGTGGGCTACCCCTGCGCTTTTGCGTGCTTGCTGGCCTGGCTCCTCTCTCCAGGTACGCGCGGGGTTTGGTCGTGGCCTTGGGGCCCGGGGTCTTTTCTTCGTTGTTGGCAGTTGAGAACACACCACCATGTCGATTGAACGCAAGGACTTGCGCATCAAGCTGGACGCTGATGACCACACCGGCCTGCAGCTGCTGGCTGAGGCTGACCAGGTGGAGCTGGGCGAATGGGCCGAGCGTTTGCTGGTGCGGGAGATCAGGCGCCGTGTTCATGCCGCAATGGTGTTGGCAAGCAAGGCGCAGCGCTTGGGAATCGTCGGGAATGCAATCCCGGCTGAGCGCTGACATGCGGGAGCGGCCGGGAATGCTTGCCACAGGGGCTAACTTTTCCAGGGAGCGGCAGGGAAAGCCGTAGCGCACCACTCCCAAGCGCGCCCGCTCCCGCGCTCAACAAATTGCCTACGTGGTGGACTCGCCAGCAGAGCACAAATGACCGGGGGGCCGCAACCCCGATAGCAAGCGGAACCGGTAGAGCCGGCGGCTGGCGTTGATCCCACGGCCGGGGGCACCACCAAGACGGTGGTGCAGGTGGGAAGCCCGCAAGGGGTTGGCGTCCGATGTCCTTTCTATCCCATGGGGGGTAGGGTGGGCGTTGGTTGGTTTTTGTTGTTTCTGTAGGAGTACCGCACGCATGGCAGGCATTGCGCAACTGAAGCTGGTGACTGAACCACCACCCGCGCACAACACCACAACAGACCCCACGCGCCGCGTTTTTGAACACTGGTGCTTCATGTTCGACCTGAACCCCCGCCGCACAAAACTCGGGCCGCTGCGCCGCCAGGCCATCAACGCCGCGCTGGCTTTGTATGACCACGACCTGGAAACCATCTTGATGGCGGTGGACGGCATGGCCGCCGCGCCGCTGGGCGACAAGCCGGAAAGCATGCAGGAGGCCATGCGCGAAGTGGACTGGTTCTTGGGCAATGAGAAGCGCATCGAGCGCTGCCTGCGCTGGGCTGACTTGCTACGGCTGCAGGTGGAGCAAGCGCAACACGCGCAGGCCGCATCGGCCACGGCCCTGGCCGACACCCCGCCCCAAATTTCGGCCGCAGAAGTGCAGGCGCGGCGCGAGCTGCTGCGCACCACGGCCAACCAGTTGCGCATGCAGCATGGCCGCGCCTGACGCCCCCGCTGCGGCCACGCCGCCGCACAGCATGGAGGCCGAGCAGAGCCTGCTGGGCGCGCTGCTGATGGACAACACCGCGCTGGCGGATGTGGCCGCGCTGGTGGATGCGGGCGACTTCTACCACCCCGAGCACCGCGCCATCTACAGCGCCATTTGTGCACTGGTGAATGAAAGCAAGCCGGCCGATGTGGTGACGGTGTATGAGCGCACGCTGGGCGACCTGGCCTATTTGAACGCGCTGGCTCAGTCGGTGGCCAGCAGCCGGGCGGCGGCCACCTATGCCGACCTGGTGGCTGAACGTGCACAGCGCCGGGCCTGCATGGCCATTGCGCAAGACCTGGCCGACAAGGCGCTGCGGCTGACGGCGCAGGCCGCACCGGTGCAGGCCCTGGTGGACGCCGCGGTGACTGCGCTGCTGGCGCTGCAGGAGCGGGGCGCGAGTGGTGGCGAACCGGTGGAGTTGCCGGCCTTTCTGGTGCCGTGGCTTGACGACTTGCAGGCCCGGGCGGATGGGCGCATGTTGCCCTTCAGCACCGGGCTGGCTGATGTGGACCGGCTGACCGGTGGCGGTGGCCGGCGCGGTGAGTTATGGGTGATCGGCGCACGGCCCAGCATGGGCAAGACGGCGTGGATTCTGCAGTTGTGCCGGCATGTGGGCGTGGAATGCCAGGTGCTGCTGCTGACGCAAGAGGACAGCCTGCTGTCGAGCACATCACGCTTTGTGGCGGCGGCCGGGCAGGTGAACCTGGCCGACCTGCGCAACCCGCAGGCGGCGCCGGGCGCCATGTGGGAAGGCGTGACCAACGGCATCGAGGATCTGCAGGCCCTGCACATTGCCATGGACGACCAGACCGGGCTGAGCATGGCCGACGTGCGGCGCAAGGCGCAGCAGGTCAAGCGCAAACACGGCCGGCTGGACCTGGTGGTGGTGGACTACCTGCAGCTCATGGACGACGACGGACCCAACCGCAACATCAGCCTGGGCTACATCGCCAACGGGCTGAAGCGCTTTGCCAAGCAGCACAACTGCTGGGTGGTGCTGCTGTCGCAGTTGAACCGGGAGGCAGACAAGCGCAACGGCCCGCCACAGATGAGCGACCTGCGCGACAGCGGCGACATTGAAGGCGCGGCCGACCTGATAGGCCTGCTGCACCGCGAGCACATGCGCAAGCCCACGCCTGAGAACAAGCACTTTGCCGAGCTGCATGTGTGCAAGCAAAAGAACGGGCCCACCGACACGGTGCGGCTGTACTTCGACGGGGCGTTTCAGCGCTTCGGCAATTGGGAAGGCCAGGCGCCACGGCGCGGGGGAAGGGCAGACCAATGAGGCTGAGCATTACCCACAACTTCCCCGAGGTGCAGCGGGCCATTGACCAGCTGCACGCCGATGTGGCCAAGACGGCCACCACACGGGCGCTGAACAAGGCCATTGAGCAGGCGCGCACGCAGATGAGCCGCGAGATCCGCAAGGAGTTTGTCATTGACGCGCGCTTTGTGCGCCAGCGGCTGAGCATCAAGCGGGCCAGCTTCTACGGCGGGGCGCTGATGCTGGAGGCCGCGCTGGACGCCAGCGAGAAGCCGCGCTCGGCCAACCTCATACGCTTCAAGGCGCGCAAGACTGGCGCAGGCGTGACGGTGAAGATCAAGACCACGGGCGGGCGCAAGGTGGTCAAGGGGGCCTTCATTGGCAACAAGGGGCGCACGGTGTTTGAGCGCGTGCCCGGCACACGCATGGCCAGCCGCAAGTGGGGCGGCAAGCACGGCGAGAAGATAAGGCCGGTGCAGACCATCGACGTGCCGCAGATGTTCAACACCAGGCGCATCAACGCGGCAGTGGTGAAGGCAATGGTCGATAGGTTCCCGGCGGTGTTCTCGCGGGAGAAATCGTTCGGATACGCCTTGCCGGCGGCACGCCATTCGGCGAGCTTTTGCCGGCGTTCGGCGATCAGGTGGTTTTCGTCCTGGGCGGGCGAGGAGGTCTGGTCGGACATGATGGGCTCTTCAATCAACGGAATCAGGGTGCGGCACGCGCAAATCGCCGCAAAGCTCCCAATTTTGACGCGAAGATGCAGAGGGACGCAGAGAAAGGCTTGGAAACTTTTTGGCTTTTCTCTTGCTTTTCCCCCGCGTATCTCTGCGCCTCCGCGTCTCTGCGTCGAAATCAA
>OFRF01000051.1_pt1 | contig 38562 bp, 49 predicted proteins | sample 1543081 | NCBI WGS metagenome assembly OFRF01 (sample SAMN07774232, study PRJEB24372) | wastewater metagenome
CCCCCAAATAACGAACGAATTAACGAATAGGCACATTTGCAGATGTTGTACTACGTGGAATAAAATCTTCTTCGTTAATTCGTTATGCACATGGACACAATCAGCGGGGATTGGTTTATTCCTGATAGGAGAAATCGCCGCACAACGCGTCCAGGACAAATTCCGACCTACCCCCTAGCAAACACGAACCGGCGTTGTGCGAGCGTATTTGACGCCCCTGCGGCGAGCTGGGGGTTTTGTGCCCATGTGTGGGCATGCCCGAGCAGGGCGACGAAGGGATTCGTGGGTTGTAACATTATGTGACCGAACAGGATCATTTAGGGGATTGCCGCCTGGGGCGGTCCTGGGCATATTGAATACATCGAAAGGGCGCAGGGGCGCCGCAACCAAAGGGAACGAACCGATGACGAAACGCACTTACTACACCCTGCTCGTCCGCGATAACAAAACATCCCCTTGGGCAATTCACTTCGGCGATTACGACCGCGAATGCGTCAAGGACGAACAAAACGACATTGTTGACTCCGAGGAATACCGTCGCTCCGACACCAAGGTGATCACGACCGATGATGATCAACCCGCAATCAACGCCGCCGTCGCCGCGCTCAACGCATAGGAGCACAACATGCCGATCGAAATCCTGTATCCCGTTCTCGTCATTGCCTGCGCCGTTTGGGCGACGTGGGCGAGCAAACACCTCTGAGGGTATGAACATGACACACGAACAACGCTTCACCGTTCAAATGGACGACACACAACGCGCCCTGCTCGCCCCTTGGCCTTGCGAAGCGGATCCCGTATGGCGTCGCATGGCGGCCCAAGCCTTGCAACAGTCGCGCGACCAGCTCGACCGGATCCCGCCGCGCCTTCGCGACATAGGCGACCCGAACCATCCCGCCTATGACGGTATCTTCGGCGAAGACCGCGCCACGTTCCTTGCGCGCCAATACCGCTAGCGCCACCAGCTCGCCCCGCCCCAAGGCCCCGCCACCTGAAAACGACATACATGACGAACCCGGAGTTGCATCATGCTTGATCTTGAGGCATTCATCGCTACACGTCGCCGCCCGACCGATGAAGATTGGGAGGAGTTGATCACAACTGACCCCACGTTTGACGCGCCGCCGCCTGACGCGTGCCACGTGTATGCTGACACGTGCCTGATCCATGAACATGGGGGCGAATACTGGCTACATGCGTGGTGGTATCGTCCAATCGCATACCCGACCCTCGCCGATGCCGAAATGAAACTTTACTCATGGTATCAGGAGTTTGCCGATGCATGAAATCCTCACCAACCCGTTACTGGGTTATCTCGTGTTGCTTCACCTGGGGTTGACGTGCCTTGCGCATAGGCGCACGATTGCGCAGTTCCTGGACGATTGCAGTGACGGGAACGTGGAACGCCTTGAACGTGAGCGCCTCGCCACGATTGAGGCAAAAGTATGGTTGGGCGCAATGGGCGTCCCTGTTAACCTGGAGGAAGAACTATGACTGACTGGGAAAGTGTGCTCGTTGCAGCGCATGACGCTGCCAAGGCGGCAGTGATCGCCGAGTTGGCGCGCGAACCTGAAAACCCGCACGCCTTTGACTGCGGATTCGCTTGGGTGACGATCCCCGGAACGCATCCGTTGGCGAGGCATTGCAGGGCGCTGCTGAAATCCGAGGTCGGGCAATCCGCACAGTTCAGGCATGAGTACGCGCGCAAATATGGCGACAAGGGATGCCCCAGTGGGTGGCAATGGTGGTGCCCCGGCGAGTTTCGTCGCGGGCAATCAGTCCGCGTGTGGCGAGTGGGCGCTGCTGCCTTCGCCGCATACCTGGCAACGCATGGTGTGCGCGCTGACGTTGGGTCACGCCTCGACTGATCGCCCGCACGCCCTGATCCTGGAACGCTCGCCCCTGTGGCGGGCGTTTTGCGTTGTGAGTGAAAGTGTACCTAATCTGGCACACAAAAAATTCTTACAAATAATTGCAGAAAGGGGTTGACCTGGGGAGGTGTGTATGTCAATATCAATACATGGAAGGAACGCAACAACGCGAACCGCCACACACAAAGGGTCAACCAAATGACGATCAGCAACTCCGTTTACGCCTCGCCCTCCACCGCCAAGCGTGGCGCAAAACGCCAGGGCATCACCAACCTGAAACTCGTCCCGACGCCTGACGGCAAGGTTGAATTGCGCGACATGGACCGCCCGCTCTACAACTGGGCCGTCCGCGAAAAGTCGCAGGTCAAGGGTGCCGTCGCCATCGTCTGGGACATCGCCAAGGCGGCGTATGAGGCGGGCAACGTGAAACGCAAAGACATCATTGCTCAGTGTGTTGAGGCAGGGGTCGCCGTGAACACCGCGAAAACCCAACTCCAGCACTACCGCGCCGCGGCGGGCATGACCAAGGCACAGGCCTGATCTTATGCCGAAGCACAAACCATGGATGGGGCACGGGCAACACCGTGCTCCGATAGGGGCGAAGGCACCAGCGAAAGCGACGCCACGGAACGCCCGTCAACAAGTTGGCATGTTCCAACTTCCTGAGATCCCGGCAGGCGTGATGCCTGCGGACCCGCGTGACCATTACCAAGGCACCTGGTTGTCGCCCGTGTGGGCGCTGCTCTTCGGTCCCCTGTATTACCTGACACACGGGTTTTTCAGGGAATTCTTCCTGCTGCTGATCACCGTGCCGTTTGGCATTGGCATCCTGATTGCCCCGTTCCTGGCCCGTGGTGCATGGGAACGCAAGGCGATTGACCGTGCCGACAAGGCGAACCTTGAAACGCTGATCCGCCTAATGCTTGAGGAACAAAATGGGTGAGCACCCTGAATCCGCAGTGCCATTGCCCATGCGCCGTGCAATCGTCGCTAGGGCGTATGGGGCAGGGGATATCAAGGTCGCGCTTCAACTGGGGCGATACCCTGTGCCACACGATGACCTTGACCGAGCGGAACGCATGCTCGGGCGCATGTGCCCAAGCGGGTGGACCCTGCAATGACGGATGACCCATGCGATGATTGCACCCACTGGTTTAGGGACGGTCGTATCCCATTGGGATTCATTCCGTGGGCAAGGCCCGAGTGGGGGTTTCATGTCATCAAGTAACCTGACGCTCCGCGCAACGGTCAACACAGATGCATCCTTTTGCCCACACACCCGAGCGGCGGGGTGGGCGGTGTGGATCAGCATTGACGGTGGGATCAAGATCAAGAAATCGGGCATGTTTAGGGAACGCCCTAAGACCTCGACCGAGGCAGAGTTATGGGCGATCTTCAACGGGGTTTGGTTGGCGGCGCAGGCAGGGGTGACGTCCCTGCTGGTGCAAAGCGATTGCAAGACTGCGTTGGCGCATGTAGGGCGCGACACAATGCAAACGCGACAACTTCACAAGTCGTTGTCCCGTGTGGTCAGCATCACGACCAAACATGTCAAGGCACACCGCGACACTGACACGGCAAGAACCTGGGTCAATGACTGGTGCGACACCGAGGCAAAAAAGTGGATGCGTTATCAAAGAAACGCTTGACCTGACCCGCTAGGTATGTCATTGTCAGGTATAGGGAACGCAATGGAGGCCAACATGGCAAAGCGTGAGAATCTGGAAAAGAAAGTGGCGACGTTCAGCAGGCTGCTGGGCAGGAAGTTGGTTGTCGACTTCGCCGCGTGCTACGGCGGGTACTCGATTGAAAGCGAGGATGGCAAGATGCGCCTGACCAATCGCATGCCCCTGAACCAAGCAATCTGCTGGGTGGACGGGGCGATTGAGGGCCTGGAACTTTACCATCGCCTGAACGTCCGCAAGGGCCTGGACGAACTCGTGGCCGAGGCCGAGGAAGCAGCAGGGGTGCAGCATGTTTGAATTGTTCCAGTTCTGCCTTGCGGTGATCATCATCGGCGCTGGGGTCAAGGTGTCCATTCACCCTGTAGTCAAACGCTGGGAAGCGCGCCTGGACGTGTTCTGCAACCAGATGATCGGCTTCGCCGTGATCACGATTGGCGTCCTGTGGTGGTTGGTATGACACACGCGATCCGCATTGAAGCACAGGACAGGCAACGGGGTGAACGCGTTGCCCACGAACTCGAATCCTGGCAATCACTCTTTGGTGGGTCAACCCTGATGCTGTCCCACTGGGTCCTGTGCTGGCGTCCTGATGATGCCGAGCACGCAACGGAACAGGCATTGTGCATGCTCCTGGACAGCATGGTCGAGTTCGGTGTCTACGATCCAACGCAAGAGATGGTCAGTGTGATCCAATGTCAGTGATTTTGGATCAAGACCGCCACGCGGGATCAGCTGATCGCCAAGCGTGACGAATACAACGCCGGGGCCGCAGAGGCATGGCATGGGCGAGATAACAACCTGCGCCAAGACATGTTGCGGGCGATCAACAAACGCCTTTCCGAGCTCGATTGTGGCGCCGCCTAGGTGACACCACAAGATGTTGATACGATTTTGTCTTAAAATCGTATTGACAACGCCAGCGGTACCGTTTATTGTGCAGGGAAACGAGGGGTCACGATGCAGAACCTGGATATCAATACGCTGCTTGCCATGCGGCCAGAGGACGTTGTGGCGTGCGCCCGCCACTCGCTGCGCCTGGTAACAACGCCCGCGCTTGACATATACAACGAAACGGGCCTGACGCCAGCGTGGCAGCAGGCGTTCTCCGAGGGCCGGAGCAAGGACCCCGCATACACGCGGATGGTTCGCCTGATCGAGTGGCTCTTGAAGAAGAACGCATTGAAAGCCCCGGAATGCTTGACCACGCAATGACCCTCCCCGCATACGTCCCGCCCGAGCTCGCACGCCTACCCAACTGGGTGTTCTGGCAACATGAAGTGACCACCACGGGGAAGATCACCAAGGTCCCGTATCAGGTCGAAAATTGGAAACGCCTCGCTGCGTCAACGCGTCCGGAGGAGTGGGCAACGTATGACCAAGCTTATCTCAATTACCCGTTTTCGGATAGGGCTGGGGTTGGGTTTGTCTTTGCGGAAGGGGTGAACATATTCGGCATTGACCTTGATGACCTGGACAAGGTTGCCGAGGCCGATCAAGAAGCTGCAATGCGTTTACGCATCCTGATCCGCGAACACTTCCCAACCTACCGCGAAGTGTCACCTTCTGGCAAAGGATGCCACTACATCGGGTTTGGATCCCTGCCGCCTGAAATCCGGTCGATCAAAGATTCCAAGTATGGGATTGAGGTCTATGACAAGGAACGCTTCTTCACGTTTACCGGCAATGTCATTGACGGAATGAACCAACTGGCGAATTGCCAGGATGCGCTGACTGACCTTGCCCACACAATGCGCGGGGCCGCCGTCGCTGCTCGGGCAACGATCCACAACGAGAACGACCCGCGCCCTGTGGAGACCATCGTGGCATCCGTCATCGGGTGGGCGAACGGCGACGAGTTCCGCCGCTTGATGCACGACCCGCTCCAAGTGACCTTGAGCCGATACAAGAACGACCACTCCGCTGCCGACCTGGCCCTGACCAACTTCATTGCCACGGCGACTAAGGATGTGAACAAGGCGGTTGACATCTTCCGCGCCTCGCCCCTGTGGCGTGAAGGCGGCAAGGGTGGTTACAAACCCGAGCAGAAGTATATTGACGATTACCTGGTGCGCATCTGCTTTGGCAAAGTGTGGGGCGAGCGTGCCTTGAAAGAACAACAGGCCGCAGTGATGACATCCGAGGGCGAGCGCCTTGGGAATGAACTCATTGCCGCGGCACAGGCACAGGCCGAGCGTGAAGCGCCCAAGGGCGAGCCAACGCTTGAGCCTGTCAAGCAGGTAGTGGAAGCAGGATCATTCGCTCGCCAGTATCGCGTCAACCTGCCATACCTGGACGTGAGTGACGGGACAGCGCACTACCCACCGGGGATGGCCGGGGCATTCGTCAAGTCGATTGCCGAGGCATGCGCGACACCAGTTCCTGAGTTTGCCATCGCCGTTGGCATGGCATTCCTGTCCGGGGTTGTCGGGCGCGCCTATCGCTACAAGGGACAAGGTCTCAACTCGTTCTTCATGGTGGGTGCCAAATCGGCGACGGGCAAGACCCAGCACATCATGGCGGTCCAGAAGCTGCTCGGTGGGATGGCAAACCCGCAGATGGCAGACCGTTTCTATGCGGTGTCAGGCAAGACGGTGCAGGGCCTGCAAACATACTTTGAACGGTATCCTGCCGGGGCGTGGATCACCGACGAATGCGGCTCACAGATCAAGGCCCTGACCGAGCCACAGGGGCAAGGGGATTACGAACTAAAGGACGCCATCAACAGTCTGTTTGACGCCGCCGTGCCGGGCAAGAAGTGGTCGCCACCCGCGTCCCGCACGTCACAGAAAGAGGCCAAGACAATCACCTGCTTGAGCGTCGGCATTGGTTGGTTCACAACCCGCGAGAAGATCTACCGGGCGATCAACAACGACGAAGTGGCAGATGGTTTCCTGTCACGCTTCACACCCATCTTCTACAATGGGACGATGGGCGCAGACAACCACAACATCCGCGACGAGTTGCCCGAGCAGGTCGCCAAGCTGCTGGCAACGTTGTGGGCGATCGTCCTGGAAAACGACATGCATATGCCGCTTGACGGGGTGGCAAACAACTCCAAGGCCGTGAAGGTCGCCGCGACACAAGAGGCAACAGATGCCTTCTTCACGTTCGGGCAGGAGACCCGCAACCTGACCCGGCGAGCACAGGCCGAGAACGACGATCTGCCGGACGCCTTTGTGGCCATTGGGCGCGTCAACATCACCGCGCAACGCCTCGCCGGGGTGTGCGCCGTCATGGACAATCCCGTCGCCCCTATGATCACGATTGAGCATGCCAAGTGGGCAATTCAATTCGTCGGTTCGCGTATGCTGCACGTCCTGGAGCTGATCGCTACAGGCGAGGTCGGGTCAGATGATAGCATCGAAGTGCCCACAATCGTCCGGGTTGTGAAGCGCCTGCTTGTCAAGCACGGAGCGAAGGTTCCGAGTTGGGCCCTACATGACAAACTCCGGCTTGTGTTGCCGTTCAAGGCAGCGAGGATTGGCGCAATGAACGCGGTCAAGCAGGCGCTCAACCAGATGATTGATGACGGGCGCCTCCATAGGGCCACCGACAATGACGGGCACCTGGGACGCCCGATGGTATATTATACCATAACGAACGACGCGGTCTGGAAAAAATATTGATCTCTTTTGGCGGCCAAGGGGCTTGCGCCGAGCCGCGTGGTATGTTATAAATAATTATACGAAACGCAACAAGGGTCAACGACATGAACATCCGCGAAAAGATTCAGAAGATCATCGACAAAGCGAAGTCCACGACTTCGGAGGCCGAGGCCGATTCCCTGCTCGCCATGGCGCAATCGCTCATGGAGAAGCACCAGATCGAGGCATTCGAGCTGGGCGACAATAGCGACCCGGTCGGGATGACCGTGGGGCTCACGGGACAGTCCGGGCCGTCCGCTTACAAACCCTTGGTGCAACGCGCCCTTGCGAAGTATTACGGGGCATTCACGATCCGCTGCTGGAACGACAACACCAACTACCGGATCGAGATCGTCGGCCCTGAATCCGCACGGATCACGACCGAGTTGATGACCGAATACGTCTGGGATCAGGTCAAGGCCGAGGCGAAGCGCCTGGCCGATGCTGGCGAAGGTAAACGCGATGCCCTGATCCGCAAGATCGCCAACGCCCTTGCCGCTCGGATCGCCATGCTGACGGCCGAGCAGGAGCGTGCAGCGCGCGGCGACAACAAGACCCGCACGGTCACGGCGACCAAAAACGCCCTTGTGATCAAAGACGCAACCGACGCCTGGGTGGCGCAACACTACCCCAACATGAAGATGACGTCCGGCAAAGGGCGCAGCACGACCAACGCGGCACGCAACGCCGCGGCGGGCATCAACATCAATCGCCAGGTCGGTGGTGGCCGGCAACTTCGGATCGGAGCATGAGCATGACGACGCCAACAGAACAGACCCCGGACATGATGACAACGGAACAGCTCACCACCGATTGGTGGGCTGCATCCCAAGCCCTTGACGCACTCAAGGTCCGGGAACTCGCCTTGCGGAACGAGCTCTTCAAGCGCCAGTTCCCCAACCCGGTCGAGGGGTCAGCCGAGAACAAGGTGCCTCTGGGTGAAGGGTGGATCCTGCAAGCGGATCACAAGATCAACCGCAACGTGGACGAGGCGGTGGTGTCCGCCCTGATGAAAGGCGACAACACGCGCGCTCTGGCCGAGAAGGTGTTCCGCTACAAGCCCGAACTCGTTCTGAAAGAGTATCGTGCTCTGGACGACGAAGCGCGGAAAGTGATTGCTGACGCGGTGACCGAGAAGCCCGGGACGCCGGCTTTGAAAATTGTCTTGCCGAAGAGATAATCTCAATTCGGCGTGACAAGGTGCCCCTGCCCTGATAGGGTGGGGGCTGCAACAGGAGGGACCATGTCCGACACTGAAACCCCGTTTGACGATCTGGTAACGCCCCAGCACGGAGCATTGGATTCGTCTGAGCACGCGGCATTCATGCTGCGTGTTTTCCAGTATATTGTTTGCATCAGCCCGAACATGAGCCTTGAAGTCGACCTCCGGGACGTCCTGAAAGCGACCACGGGCAAGACGATGATGGTGTCTCTTGATGGCCCGATCTTCAAAGCGGTCGCCATCAACGCCCCTGTCCTGAAAGGAAAAGTAAATGGGCATTAAATCTGAATACTTCACCCAGCTTGAGGGGGAGTGCGCCATCTTGAAGAGTGGCGGTGTGTTCAAGCAGGCAGACGTTTACATCCGCAACGGATGCCTGTATGCAAAGGCAAACGGTGGATTTGTCCGACTTGTGGACAATGGCGTCACGTCACACCCCCGCGTTTTCTGGGAACACATCTCGGCCCCGTTTGAGATCAAGCAGTTCGGCCACCTGGCAGCGAGAGGTTAACATGCAGTTGAAGTCAACACAAGGGATCGGCGCGGTGAACGGTGTCAAGATGCTCGTCTACGGCAAGGCCGGACGAGGGAAGACAACGCTTTGCGCAACCTGCCCCTCGCCGATCATCCTGTCCGCGGAATCGGGCCTGCTCGCGTTGAGCAACTACAACCTGCCTTACGTTGAGATCAAGACGGTCGATGACCTGACCGAGGCATTCAACTGGGCGCAATCCTCGGCCGAGGCACGGCAATTCCAGACTATCTGCATTGACTCCATCTCGGAGATCGGTGAGGTCGTCCTGGCCAACGCCAAGGCCCAGAAGGTCAACGGCAAGTTGATCGACCCGCGCCAGGCTTATGGCCTGCTGATCGACCAGATGTCCACAACGATCCGGGCGTTCCGCGATCTGCCGGGGTTCCATGTCTACGTGTCGGCCAAGCAAGAGATGATCAAGGACGAGCAAACCGGGATCACGCTCAACGGGCCGTCCATGCCGGGCACCAAGCTTGGGCCTGCCCTGCCCTACCACTTCGACGAGGTCTTCCACCTGGACATCGGACGGGACCAAGCGACGCAGAAGGATTACCGTTTCCTTCGGACACAACCGGACTTCCAGAACGACGCCAAGGACAGGTCCGGTAAACTCGATGCCATCGAGTTCCCTGACCTTGGCAACATCATCCGCAAGATCACTGCAACCAGCTGACAAGGAGACCATCATGGTTCAGCTTAATTTCAACGCCAGCCAAGTCGCTCCGCAAGGGGCATTCACGGTGTATCCGACCGGGGAATACATCGTGATGATCACCGGGTCCGAGCTCAAGGCGACGAAAGCCAAGACCGCGGGCACGGCCCAGAAGGGATCCTACTTCCAGTTCAACTACAAGATCGGCGCCGGCGAGCACGTCAATGGCACGCTGATTGACCGCGTGAACTGGGAGAACGACAACTCGACCGCCGAAGAGATCGGCAAGGCGCAGTTGTCGGCTATCTGCCGTGTCACCGGGGTCATGCACTTGCAGGACACGGCCCAGCTGCACGGCATCCCGTTCAAGGTCATGGTCATCGAGAAGCCCCGTGCCGACGATCCGACCAAGATGTCGAACGAGATCACCGAGTACCGGAACATGGACGGCGTGGCTGCGGATCAGATCGGCAAGGTCGCCGGTGGTGCAGCGGGTGGGGCTCCGGCCGCTCCTGCCGCCCCCTCGGCCCCTGCTGCCCCTGCCGCGCCTGCGCCGGCCCCTGTTGCACCCCCTGCGCCTGTTGCGTCGCCTGCCCCGGTCGGCCCGCAACGTCCTGCTGACCCTGCCCACATTCACGCTGCCGGCACCCCGGACGAGATGTGGTGGATCGACGGCGCATGGACCAAGCCCCCGGTTGCGGCCCCTGCCGCGCCCGTGACGCCTCCGCCCCCTGCCGCTGGTGCTGCTGCCCCGTGGGCGGCTGAACAACCCCCGGCCGGTGCCCCTGCGGCCCCTGCTGCCGATCCCGCTCCGGGTGCTGGTGCACCGCCGTGGGCTGTTGGTGGTGCCCCTGCGGCAGGCGGTGTCGCCCCGCCGTGGGCTGCGAAGGCCTAATGAGATCATCGGGCGCAGGTTTTGCTTGCGCCCGATACCCCGCCGTGCGATAAATGTCGTCAGTGTCCCACCTGATCACTCTGGAGATCGAGAAATGAGTCTAACCACCTGGCCCACCCAGTCCGAAGTGCTGTCCGGCAAATCCATCTACGGCAACCCGCGCTCTTCCAACGGCGGTGCGTCCGCGAAGTGGGAGGCGGAGAACCTGATCTACATCAAGCCCCCGTTCTTCATCAGCTTTGCCAGCCAGCCGCTCAAGATGGGCTTCCGCATCCACAAGCATTGCGCCCAGGCGCTGTTGCGGGTGCTGGACAATATCTGGGACGCCTCTGGTCGGCAACAGACGGTCATCAAGGATTGGGGGATGCAGTTCTTCGCGGGCGCTGCGTTCTTCAAGGTCATGACCGGCAACAGCCGCCTGTTGTCGATGCACAGTTTCGGATGCGCAATCGACTTTGATCCGGCGCGCAACGGATGGAAAGACCAGACCCCCAACTTCGGGAACATCCCTGAGATCCTCGACGCCTTTGAGAGCGAAGGCGCGGTCTGGGGTGGCGACTGGAATGGTAACGACTCGTCGGCGGATGAGCGTTCGGCGGACGGTATGCACTGGCAGTTCACCCGGCGCTGAGAACCCGATCAAGTAACCCCGCCGCCGGGTCGCGCGGCATTCCTGAAATGGAGTCCAAACATGGGCAAACTCTTCCACCCCTACATGATCATCTACGTCCTGACCATCCTACTCTTGAACTTCGGGTTCAGCTACGTCCCGATGATCGAGACCAGCATGGGCATGCTTTCCCCGATGGCGGTGGTCGCCGGCCTCGTCTTTGTCGTCCGTGACTTCGCCCAACGCGAAGCGGGGCACCTCGTTCTGGTCGCCATGCTCGTGGCCGCGGTCCTGACCTTCCTCCTGGCCAACCCGTTCGTCGCCGTTGCATCGGTTGCAGCATTCGCCGTCTCCGAGCTCACCGACTGGGGCCTCTATACGGCGACCAAGAAACCGTTCCACCAGCGCGTGTGGCTTTCGTCCCTGATCTCGACCCCTGTGGACACGGCCGTCTTCCTGTGGTTGATCGACGGGATGACCTTGGGCACGTTCCTGCTCATGTTCATTGCCAAGATGCTTGCCGCGGCAGCGATCTACTTCTGGTATCGCGCGCCGTCCGTCAAGGAAGAATACTGGGCGTCCTGATCGGCGAACAAGTAACACAGGGGGGGCGGTCGTCGCCCCCCTGTCATATTCAGGGGGTCGCAATGCCGATTAAAGATGCCGACGAAATCCTTGGCCTGATTGATGCCAAGATCTACAACGACCAGGACACCGGATTCCGCAATCACCTTGGCGCCTCAAGCATCGGCAACGAATGCTTGCGCGCTCTTTGGTACACGTTCCGGTGGGCGACACGTGCAAAACACAAGGCGTCCCTGCTGCGCCTTTTCCAACGCGGTCACCTTGAAGAAGATCGCTTCATCGGGTACCTTGAGGACATCGGAGTTGAGGTTCGCGCCTTCTCCCAGCGCCTGTGCTACCACGATGGATCAGACAGTTACACCCTAATGGATTGGGACATCGAGTTCCCGCCAGACGTTGATGACGTGTCAAGCTACCCTTTCCACATTGCGCGCGCCGTGCAGCAAGGTCTCAAGCTTGAGCAATGGCGGATCAAGGATGTCTTTGGGCACTTCGGCGGGTCGATGGACTCGATCCTCTACAACGTGCCGTTGGTCGAACAGTTCGGTTTGACAAAGGACGATCCGGTCCTTGGCGAATACAAGACCCACGGGCAGAAGTCCTTTGACGAGCTCGTCAACAAGGGCCTGGCAGCGGCGAAGCCCGAGCACTACCAACAGATGCAAGTCTACATGACCAAGCGCGGGATCAAGCTCGGGCTTTACATGGCGGTCAACAAGAACACCGACGAGCTCAAACTCTTCTGGGTCATCGCCGCGCCGATGGTCGGGGCAGGCCTGCTCGGCAAGGCCCATGACGTGATCACGTCACCCGTGCCTCCCATGCGGATAAACAACTCTCCGTCATGGTTCAAGTGCCGTTTCTGTGATCATCGGGGCGTGTGTCACATGGGCGAGCCGATGGAGAAGACCTGCCGGTCGTGCGCCTTTAGCAAACCTATTGAGGATGGCCAGTGGTATTGCTCTAATTGGCAAAGCGTGATACCGTATGAACACACAAAGGCTGGGTGCCCCCTGCACTCGCCAATCAAGGGTTGATCATGCGGCCACGCGAATACCAAGAGTATGCGATCCAAAGCCTGTTTGCGTTCTTCATGGGCAACGCAACGGGCAATCCTGTCGTTGTCATGCCGACCGGGACAGGCAAGTCTATCGTCATCGGCGGGTTCATCTGGCAGGTCATGGCGACGTGGCCGACCCAGCGGATTATGATGCTGACCCACGTCAAGGAACTGATTGCCCAGAACGCCGACAAGCTGAACCGCATGTGGCCTGCCGCCCCGCTTGGCATCTACTCGGCAGGGCTCAAGACAAAGCAGGCGTTCTACCCGATTACGTTTGCCGGCATCCAATCGGTCGTGAAACTCGCCCCAATGTTCGGACATGTGGACATCGTGATCATTGACGAATGCCACACCGTCAGTCCTAACGAGGACACGTCTTACCAGACGTTCATTGACGGCCTGCGGCAGGTCAACCCGAACCTGAAAGTCATTGGCCTGTCAGCGACCCCCTATCGCCTCGGCCTAGGCATGATCACGGAAGGCGGGATCTTCACGGACATTGCCTGCGACATGTCCACTGTGGACGCGTTCAACTGGTTCATTGACGAGGGGTTCTTGATCCCGTTGATCCCTCGCCCGACAAAGACCGAGTTGGACATCTCGGACGTGAAGAAGCGCGGCGGCGAGTTTATAGACAAAGACTTGCAACGTGCTGTTGACAAGGTCGAGATCACGGAAGCGGCGTTGCGGGAGGCGATGGAAATCGCTCACGACCGCAATCGTATCCTGGTTTTTACAACGGGCGTTGAACACACCGAACACGTCACCGAGGCCCTGCGATTGCTCGGGGAAACCGCGGTGTGCGTTCATTCCAAGATGTCCGATGCAGACCGGGATGCAGCCCTGAAAGCTCACCGTTCGGGCGAAGCGCGATGGATGGTCAATAACAACGTTCTGACCACAGGATACGACGATCCAGAGATTGATTGCGAAGTCATGTTGCGCCCGACCAACAGTCCGGGCCTCTGGGTGCAGATGCTCGGCCGGGGCACGCGTCCGTTCTACGCGCCAGGCTTCGACCTTGACACGACCGAGGGGCGCCTTGCATCCATCGCCGCCAGCATCAAGAAGAACTGCATGGTGTTGGACTTCGCTGGCAACACAATGCGGCTCGGTCCGATCAACGATCCTGTGATCCCGAAGATGAAGGGCAAGGGTGGTGGCCCGCCCCCTGTCAAGTTCTGCGAGAACCAGAACACACAGAACTTCCTGACGGACAAGACCATCACGGACGAGCAGCGCAAAGTCTTCCATATGCTTTACGAGCCGGTGCTCGGTGAATGGCAGGTCACGGGCTGCGGGGCGTTCAACCATACATCGGCGCGCACCTGTTGCAATTGCGGGGCCGAGTTCATCTTCCGTCCGAAGTTCACGGATCAGGCATCAACGAACGAGCTGATCCGCAAGAAGAAGCACGACGAGCCGCACGAAGATCTACCCCAGGTCGAAACGTTCAAGGTCGACCGCGTTGTCTACGCGGTGCATGAAAAGGCAGGCGGCAGCCCGTCCATGAAGGTCACCTACCATTGCGGGATCCGAGCGTTCAGCGAGTGGGTTCCTGCGTGGCATCCGGGCAACGTGAGCCACAAGGGGAAGAAGTGGTGGGAGGAGCGCACGGACCTGCCCGTGCCGATGACCCCAGAAGATGCGGTCGAACAGTCAGACGAGCTCATTGTTCCGTCTGCAATTCGCGTTTGGATCAACAAGAAATACCCGGAGGTGATGGGCCATGAGTGGGAGCCAGTATCGGCTAACAGAGATTCAGAAGGCAGCGCAAATCCTGGCTGATGCCATGGTGCCCCTGATCGACAGGATGACGATGAATTGCACCAACTGTTATCACTTCGACCACCAGTTCGAGCTGTGCAAGAAGTTTGCAACCAAGCCGCCGATCAAGGTCGCCGTCAAGGGGTGCCCGCAATGGGAGATGGACATACCATTTTAGGCGGTGCAATAGGCCTCACCCTGTGCTATTGTCAGGTATAGGCAATGGAGGTCTCGATGGACTACAACGATCCGCAAGCGTTCACAGTCGGCAAGGTGCCAGGCGACAAGCGCCGCTTCTTCATCAACAAGCAACTCGCTCTCGGGTATGCAAACGACGCTGCAAAGTATTGGCATGATGTGGTCAAAAGCGTCAATGCCGAGCTTGAGCCCGGGTCCGGGTGGGTCGCCGTGTTATACACGACCGGCGCATTGCCTGACGCTCACAACGCCGGGCTTGAAATCCGCGACCACCTTGTGCCGTTCGTGCCGGGCAAAACCCCTGCCGATTGGCACACCCCTGCGAAGGCACCCAAGGCGCAACGCGTGTCCACAGGTGAGGGCTCGTCCGAGCCCCGTGCAGCGCCGGAAAAGGGCGTCACGGCAAAGGTGTGGGTGATCGCTGACCGTGTATTCGCGGACAAGGGCCTCGACCGCGGGGCAATCATTGCCGCATGTGAGGCCGAGGGGATCAATGCCTCGACCGCGGCAACGCAATACAGCAAATGGAAAAAGGCCAAGGGGCTGTAAAAAGCATCTCATTGCTGGAAAAAGGGCTATTGACGCCCGTTGAGACAAGGCCTATGTTGAGTGTATCGAAACAAGCCGACCAACACAAACCTGGAGAAGTGAAATGAAGCGCCTGATGATCCTGTCCCCCATGACCCTCGCCCTTGCCGGTATGTGCTTTGCGCCCGCCGATGAAGGCACCGCCGGTGCTGCTGCGCCGACGCCCGAGCCCGCGCCCGCCCCGGCCACCGTGCAGCGTGTCCGCCAGAACGGTTTCACCCGTCCCATCGAAGGCACCAAGACCGGCCTGATCTGGGACATCGCCGATGAGATCTCGGCACGCGAGAAGCGTCCCGCCAAGCGCGACGAAGTCTTCACCGAGTACCAGAAGCGCGTGCCGGATGCGATGCAGGGCACGATGTCCACGCAGTATTCGCGCTGGTGCGGCTTCCACAAGGTCTCCGACGCGCTGCGCAAGATGCGGGCCGACGAGAAGGCCGCGGCGAACACCGAGGCGACCGCCGAAGCCGCGAAGAAGGCCGAAGCTGCTGCCGCGAAGAAGGCCGAGGCCGAAGCTGCGAAGCAGAAGAAAGCCGCCGACGCCGCCGCGAAGAAAGCCGAGAAGGCCGCCGCTGCCAAGGCCAAGGCTGATGCCGCTGCGGAAGCTGCCGCCAAGGCGAAAGCCGCTGCCGCCGCTGGTTCGGCCCAGTAAAGAGGCATCGGGCGCACCTCCTCCCGCGCCCGTGCATCACACCCCCGTCAGCCTTGACCCAGCTGGCGGGGGTTCGTCCTTACCCCGTTAGCGGCACAGGCCGTTGAAACAAGGAAACAACATGTCACTAAATACTCAACCCGTTGAGAAACAAGTCCTTTCTCCGGATGGCACGGTCGAAGTTCACAGCATGTTCTTGACGTTACAGGGCGAAGGGCCCTTCGCCGGGCATCGCTCGGTATTCGTGCGTCTTGCAGGGTGCAACCTGATGTGCCCCGGCTGTGATACGATATACACCGGAAAGCGTGAACGGATGACACCGACCGAGGTTGTGGATGCCATCAACATCATGTGCGAAGATTCCACCATCGACTGGGACGCGAACCCTCTGGTCGTGATCACGGGCGGCGAACCGTTCCGTCAGGCGCTCGGGCCGTTGTGCCAGGAGCTCGCCGATGAAGGATTCCGGGTTCAGATCGAATCCAATGGCGTATATGATTCCTGCGAGCAGGTCAAGCACCTGATCCGCATGGGCTTTGTCGGGGTCGTGATCAGCCCCAAGACGAGCAGGATTCACCCGTCATGGGATGAATACGCCATGGCCTTCAAATATGTCCTGGCGTGCGGCGCGCAAAACCCTGTTGACGGGCTGCCCACACGTGCGCTGGAACACAAGGCGACGCCACATGTCGCCCGCCCCCCAACCGGGTATAAGGGTCCCGTCTACATCAACCCCGCCGACGAGAAGGACCCCGAGCTCAACCAACAGAACGCGGAGTTGGTCGCTGAAACCGCATTGCAATTCGGCTACATCGCCGGGGTGCAGATGCACAAGATTTTCAACCTGGAGTAAGCAAGATGAACAAGATCCCCGACTACCATTTGAAGGCACAGAAGACTCCGAAAGACAAGGCCCTTGTGGTCCTGTCAGGCGGGCAGGACAGCGTCACGTGTCTTCTGTGGGCATTGGCCGAGTTCTCTGAAGTGCAGGCAATCACCTTTGACTACGGGCAGCGGCACCGGGTCGAGCTGATCTGTGCGAAGTCTGTCTGTCAGCAGGTCGGCGTCAAGCAGAAGGTGGTGGACATGTCCCACATCTCGCAGGTGTCGCTTTCGGCCCTTGTCGGTGACGGCGACGTGTCAGAGGCGCACGCCCTGCACCCGGAACTGCCTGCGTCCTACGTCCCGAACCGGAACGCCATGATGCTGACCGCGGCGCACGCTTGGGCGCAGGCGCTGGGTTACGGGAACCTTGTCACGGGCGTCTGCCAGACGGACTACTCCGGGTACCCGGATTGCCACGACGAGTTCATCCAGGAACTGAGCAACGCCCTCGACCTAGGGTCCAACTCGGTCATCGAGATCCAGACGCCGCTCATGTATCTCAACAAGGCGCAGACGTTCGACCTGGCCAACGACCTTGGCGGGCTGGACTTCGTCATCGAGAACAGCCATACCTGTTACGAAGGCGACCGCCGTGTCCGGCATCCGTGGGGTTACGGGTGCGGCGAGTGCCCTGCCTGCAAGATCCGCGCTGCGGGTTACGAGAAGTTCTTGGCGAAGGATTTCACCTGATGTATCGCTCGTCCAAGACCTACGGGCACGAGATCGGGCTTTCGGCTGCGTTCCGCCAATGGCGGGCGCAGTCCCATTGCCGACTGATCCACGGGTATGCCCTGTCTGTTCACCTGGAGTTCGAGGCCGACGAGCTGGACGAAAGGAACTGGGTCGTTGACTTCGGATCCTTGAAGTCGTTCAAGGCCCAACTGGAAGCGACGTTTGACCACAAGCTTCTGGTCGCGCATGACGATCCGGCGCTCCCGTTCCTGTTGATGCTTGACCAAGCTGAGACCGGCGCAACAGCCGACAGGAACGAGCACATCCGTCCGCAGCTTGCCGAAGTCGTGGTCGTTCCCGCAACAGGTTGCGAAGCCTTTGCGGAGATGATCTTTGAGGCCGCAGACATCTGGTTGGAGGACAACGGGTACAAACCCCGCGTCCGGATGCACCACGTCACGGTGCGCGAGCATGGCGCGAACTCGGCAACGTATTCGCGTCCGACGATCTACACCAACCTGGAGAGCAGGGAATGAATGATCAACTTGGCAGGGTCAACAACCTTGCACTCGTCGTCCGCCAGCTTCTGAACGCGGTCGACCCGAATCCGGAACGGGGCGGACTTGTCGAGACCCCGGATCGTGTGGCCAAGGCCTGGAAGTTCTGGACGTCCGGTTACGAGATGAACGCGGCGGACGTGCTCAAGGTCTTTGAAGATGGAGCGGAGAAGTACGATGAAATGGTCATGGTCAAGGATATCCCGGTGTATTCGCACTGCGAGCACCACCTTGCTCCGATCTTTGGAACCGCGACCGTTGCGTATATCCCCAACGGTAACATTGTGGGTCTGTCCAAGCTTTCACGCCTGGTCGATCTGCATGCTCGAAGACTCCAAGTCCAAGAGCGATTGACCAACGACGTGGCCGAGGATCTCTGGACCCACTTGAAGCCACTCGGCGTCGGTGTTATGATCAGGGCAAGGCACATGTGCATGGAATCGCGGGGCCTCTGCCAACAGGGACACCACACCATCACAGTCGCCCTCCGCGGTGTGTTCAAGGAACAGCCTGCCGCACGTGCGGAGTTCATGTCACTAGCCTAGGGGGTCGCATCCACTAGGTTCAGGTAGCGCCTGACGGTTGGGTCCCACAACCGAGAACGAGGGACGCGGGAGGTCGGAGGTCGGCAGCGATATAGCCGCAGGGGCGAAGAGCCCCACACGAAACGAGGGGTCAATATGAATCTGTTCCAGGCAGGCATTTACACGTCCAACTTCAACAGGGCTGGACGTGTGTATGCCAAACTTGACGACACGGAACGCTGGATGCGTGATAGCGTCCAGTGGTTTCTGGAATCGTATCACTACATCCATTCCGAGCGTCATGTCCAGCGCATTCGGGCCGAGGGCATCAAGGTGTTCCTGGACTCGGGTGCGTTCTCGGCTTTCACGCAAGGGGTCTCAATCGACATTGGAAAGTATTGTGACTACATCCATAAGAACGCTGACATTATCATGTTCCCATCGGTGCTTGATGCTATCGGGGACCCCGAAGGCACATGGCGCAATCAAGAGGACATGGAACGGAGAGGAGTGCATCCGCTTCCTTGCTTCCACTACGGTGAGCCAATTGATCTCCTCAAGCATTACGTGGAGAGATACGATTACATTACGTTCGGGGGTATGGTTCCAATCTCTACCCCGCAGCTCAGAGTCTGGCTGGATGACCTTTGGGAAAGGTACCTCACGCACCCGGATGGCACGCCTAAGGTCAAAGTCCACGGCTTCGGCCTGACGTCTCTAGACCTTATGCTTCGCTACCCGTGGTATTCGGTCGACTCCTCAACATGGGTCCAGTGGGCGGCGAACGGCATGATCCTGATCCCCACACGCACGGGGCAGCTTGACGTGTCGAACAAGTCGAGCCGGCGCAAGATTCCGGGGCAACATCTGGACAGCCTAAAGCCTATCGAGACCAACCGAATTGAGCAGGAGATCCGAGGGTTTTGCGTTGACCCCGACCGCCTGCGTGATCTATACTATTCACGATGGGCCTGGAACGCATGGGCGTTCCCGTGGTATGCACGGCACAAGGTCTGGGAGGGCGACCGCTTTGTCGCCGAGAGGCAGGGGTTTTTCTGATGACCATGGACACGACTGACGCTCGGAAAGTAGTCGCTCGCCTTGAGCGGTTTATTCGCGCTGTGATCTCGGACGAGCGCCGGGACGATGGCGACTATACGGCAGTTGAGAACGCCCGCAAGGATTTGATTGAGGCTTTGGCAAACGATGCTTGACGCCATACGGTTCACGCGCGGGGCCATCGCCAAGAAGGACTTTGTTGCCGAGCTCACCCACTTTCACATTGCCAAGGGGCGTGTGACCGGGTTCAACGGCATGATGGCCCTGTCTGCGCCCATCGACCTGGACCTGGACGTGCGGCCGAAGGCGGACACGTTTGCCAAGGCAATGCATGCCTGCGAAGAGACAGTGACCATGCACGTCACCCCGACCGGACGCCTGTCCATCAAGTCGGGTAAGTTCAAGGCGTTGATTGAGTGCTTCCCTGACGAGCAGGCCGCGGCGCCGTTCACCCCAGCAGGATGGCCTGTTGACGTAGGTCCGGGGTTCATGGCAGCGATCCGGGCCCTCGCCCCGTTCACCGGCATTGACGCGTCCCGCCCGTGGGCCATGGGGATTATGCTGCAAGGGCAATCAGCATACGCCACGAACAACGTGGTCTTCGCCGAGTATTGGCACGGGCACAACATGCCCTTCCCGATGAACATTCCGAAGGATGTGGTGACCGAGCTCCTGCGGATCAACGAAGACCCGTTGCAGGTCTTGGCGACAGAGAATAGTATAACATTCCATTTCAGCGGTGACAGGTGGATGCGGTCATCGCTTTACAGTGACAACTGGCCCGAGAAGGCATTCCAACTCTTCGACATGCATCAGTTCCAATACGAGCCGACACCTGACGGCCTGTTTGACGCGCTGCGCAAATTGAAACCGTTCCTGGACAAGGAGACGCGCGTTCACTTCCGGGACTCTGGGGTCGCCACATCGGCCAGCGACGAGCAAGGGGCGCACGTGGAAGTGGACGATCTGATCGAAGGCCCGGCGTTCTCGTTCCAGGCACTTTCACTCCTTGAGGGTGCAACACACATCGACTTCATGCCACACCCGAAGCCGTGCGGGTTCTTGATGGAAAACATGCGCGGTATGATTCTTGGATTGAGGACGTAACCAAAATGAAAATTGCAGTACTGTTTGACGGAGCTGGACTCGCTCGCCTCGGCCTCGAACGCGCGGGTCACGAATGCACCGGCTTTGAACTGGACCCGTGGAAGCACTACCTAAGTAAGCACGTAGGCACTGGGAACAGCGTCCTTGCCGACGTTCGGGACGTTGACCTTACAAGTTTTGATGCCGTTTGGGCTTCACCCCCGTGCCAAGAGCATAGTGTTGCCCGGACCCAAGGCGAACCCCGTGACCAAGTAGGGGTAAGCGGGTCGTTCAGTGACGGAGACCTGCTCGCATGGGCTGAGGCTATTACTTCCCCACCTATCTTGTGGGTAGAAAACGTTGACGCACCTACCACGCGCCATCTGCCAATCTTTAACGCAGCGCAGTTCCTCGCAACACCTATCCAGAACCGATCCCGGCGTATCGGGGGTCGTTACGTGGCCCCGCAGGTGTTCCGCCCCTACACTCGGGCGTATCCGGGTATTTGTCCGACAGTCACCGCAACAGAATTCCGCGGTTGCGCCTCAGACCGTCGCAGGGCTTCTCGTTTCTACGGGAGAAAATTGACCGTGGACGAATGTGCATACCACATGGGGTTCGTGATCCCTGACGCTTGGCGAGCGATCCCTGACGCTTGGCCGAGCACCGCAACGCGCTGGCAGTATAACATCTACCAGGCAATCGGGAACGGTGTTCCAGTTTACATGGCAGAGGCATTTGGACGAGCATATGAGCCGTTTTGATAACATCGGTCTGTTTTGGGAAGATCAACCATCGTCACGTAAGCGCGGCGAGCGTGAACTCGGCCCTATGCCCGCGATCCCCGAAACGGGTTGGCGCCCGCCTGCGTTCCTGCCGGACATCTCGCGCGCACCTGTGATCTCGTTTGACGTTGAGACCAAAGATCCCGAGCTCACAGATGCAGGCCCAGGCTGGGCGCGGGGTAACGGGCACATCGTCGGCATCTCATGCGCGATCCCGGGCAATCGGTGGTACTTCCCGATGCGCCATGAAGTCCAATCCGAATTGAATATGGACCCAGAAACGGTCCTGCGCTGGGCGAAGCATATGCTCGGGCAGCCGATGCCGAAGGTCGGGGCGAACCTGATCTATGACATTGGTTGGTTGCGGGCCGAGGGGGTCGAAGTCAAGGGCAAACTTTGTGACGTCCAGTTCGCCGAGGCATTGCTCAACGAATCCAGCAAGGTGAACCTTGAGGAGCTTGGGCAGAAATACCTCAAACAGGGCAAGGCGACCGACCTGCTGAAAGAATGGTGCATGGGCTATTACGGCACAGGGCCTAAGACATGGCGAAAGGACATTTACCGCGCGCCTGTCACCCTTGTCGGCACGTATGGCGAGGTTGATGCAAGCCTGCCACTGGAGGTGTTCGTCAAACAGTGGTCGCTGCTTCACGCCGAAGAACAGATTGAACTGTTCGAGATGGAATGCGAGATGATCCCGCTGCTTATCGACATGCGATATGCCGGGGTTTCTGTGGACATTTCATACGCCGAACGACTGCGCGACACGCTGCACGGGCGCGAGCGTGAAATCCAGGCACAAATTGATAGCGTGGCAGGTTTCGGCGTGAACGTGAACGCGTCAGATTCGCTCGCCCGTGCATTCGACAAGCTGGGCCTTGGGTACCCCAAGACAGCACCCACGGCGGGCAAGCCGGAAGGGCAACCATCCTTCGTCAAGGAATTCCTCGCACACCATCCGCATTCGTTCCCACAGTTGATAACCCGCGCCCGTGAGCTCGCCAAACTGCGCGGGACTTTCGTGGAAGGTTACATGCTGGAGAAGAACGTCAAGGGCAAGGTCCATTGCTCGTTCCATCCCCTGTCAGGCACAGACGGCGGGGCCAAGACGGGTCGCCTGTCATCGTCAGACCCGAACCTGCAAAACATCCCGACGCGCTCCGAAGAAGGCAAGTTGATCCGCAAGGCTTTCGTTGCCGACGCAGGGCACAAGGAATGGTGGAAGTTCGACTACTCGCAGATCGAGTATCGCCTGCTTGCACACTTCGCCGTGGGCGAGGGGGCCGACGCGATCCGCTCGATGTATCTCAACGACCCGCGCACCGACTACCACGCCTCGACCGCGGCCCTGATCGAAAAGATTACCGGGATCAAGTTGTCCCGCTCGCACACCAAGAACATCAACTTCGGCCTTGCGTATGGCATGGGCCTGGCAAAGCTTGCCAAGGACCTCGGTGTGTCGATGAAGGAAGCCGAAGAACTGATGAAGGCGTATCACCGCGGCGTTCCGTTCGCCAAGGAGACCATGGATCACCTGTCCAACTTCGCCAACACATACGGGTATAACAAGACGATCCTCGGGCGCCGCACTCGCTTTGAAACGTGGGAGCCTTCGACCTGGGGCGTCAAAGGACAACCCCTGCCCTACCATTCGGCTATTGACAAGTATGGCGTGAACATCAAACGCGCGTATCTTTACCGGACCCTGAACTACACTCTGCAAGGGTCATCTGCTGACATGATGAAGAAAGCCATGGTCGAGTGCTACAAGGCAGGGATCTTCGCCGTGACAGGGATCCCTCGCCTGACGGTCCACGACGAGCTGGATTTCTCGGTTGCAGAGGTCACCCCGGCGTTCAAGGAAGCCATGCGCGAGATGCACCACATCATGCAGACGGTCATCCCCCTCCGCGTGCCCGTGATCTGCGACCTTGACGTTGGTCCGAACTGGGGCGACGTGGAGGAGACCGACACCATGACGTTCCTGGCGGCAGCTTAGACTATATCGAATACCAAGGTCGACAGGTTGGATTCGATCCCGTTGAGCGATGCCCGCATCTCAAACGTATAGGCACCAAGCGCGGTCGGGGCGGTGATCGACCACACATCCGGCGCAGTCCGTGGTGCATCGTAGAAGACGCTCGAGTCCGAGGCCTTGATGATCCGGGCGCGATACGTGGTGCCAAACGGGGCAGGGGGAAGCGTGTCACCAGGAAGCAGGATGACCTTGTCCAAGCGATCCGAGGACGAGAAGTTGAGGGTCATGCTGGACCCGTTGGGCACGTCAACACCTGGCACGGCTGACCCGTTGATCAGCAGGCTGAACGGATCGCGCGGCTTGTCGGTCAGGGCAGGCGGGTTGTAGATGATCGTCTGCGGGGTCCCGTTGACCAGACCGAGGAAGCTCTTGGTCTCGACTTGGAACGTGTAGGACACGCCGGGCAAGTATGGGTCTTCCAACAGGGCGTCAATATCCCCGCCGTCACCGAGGAAGTAAACCTTGGCGCCGATTGCATGGTTGGCCACAGGGGTCCCGAAGATCCCGCGGTAGACGTTGAGCAGGTTCGATCCAGACACGGTCTCGAATGCGATGAACTCAGAACCAACCATGGCAAGGTTCATCCCCTGCCGGATCTCAACCGCAGTCTTGTTGAGCAGGCCAGACGGGAGCGACGAGAACAGAAGCGACCCGATTGTGGTCATGGTGTTGGGCATCGCAGCCCCAAGAGTTCCGACAACCGAGAATGGGCGCGCAACTTCGATCTCTGCACCACCAACCGACAGGCGGTAGGAGAACGTTGTGAACCCGCCGGGGGATTCAGCGAAGAACAGGATGAATGCATACTCCGTCCGAGGATCGCCCATTTGCAGGTTGAACCAGAGCGGGGCACGAACCACAACAAGCGTCCCACTGTTCGCCGGCGGGAACGTGGGTGGGGTCCAGGCGCCAGACGGCGGAACGATAGCCGAGGAATCGCCGTAGACGTAACGGTCCTGCACAACGATTGCAGTAAGCGAACCTTCTTCAAGGCTGCCGAGGTTGAAGCCTTGGACTCGGACGACTTCGTTGATAATGTCATACTCGGCGAACGAATACCGGAAGACAGATCCCGGCATCAGGCTGATCCCTTTGCGGGTGAACTCAAGCTCGGCCTTGGTGAACGGCACGGAGACCAGCGCAAGCTCACGCCCGCAAAGTGCCTGCGCCAGCGGGCCGCTGTAGCACGCCGGGAAGTCCATCTCGGTCGCGCGAACTTGCTGCTGCTCGTTGATATTGGCGAGGACTTGATCCATGACCGTGCGGGATGTGTAATCGGCATTCCGGTCATTGAACTTGACACGCATCTGGTTCACCGTCTGCTCCCAAGACGGTTTGGAGTAGTTCCGAACCACGATAATGTCGGACTCGTCGTAATGTGGCAACGTGTTCCGGTCGTAGTCGTTCCGGATCAGCGTGAGCTCAATCAGGCCTGTGCCAGGATCGGTATACATGATCCCGTCGATCTGGCGGAGGATCTCGTTGACCACATCGCGGCCCGGGTTGCTCGCCTCGACCTTGAGCGATCCGGCGTTACCTTCGTCAGCCAAACGCACCGCGGCTGCGCGCCAGTTCGTGACGTTGATCTTGCCGACAGGCGTCCCACGGCGAGCGAACTTGTTGGTCACCAAATCGTAAAGGATTTCGATCATGTTGGTGTCATCGCCGATCCGATGCTTGCCGTCCGGGATGCCGAGAGTGTTCGGGTAGCGTTCCAGCTCGAAGAAGAAAGGCTTGATGCTGGTTGACGTGCCGACATAGAAATCTTCAAAGACGGCATGGCACATCATCGGTTGGCGTGTGGTGTCCGCACCGTCCGTCAAGCTGGCAAGCAGGGCGTTGACAGGTTGGCGGTTGTTGCCCGGGTAGAAGCGAACCGTTCCCTGAACCCCGCCCCCGGCGTTGTCGTCACCGTAAAGGTTCGGTTTGTCAACGTAGGCGGTACCAGCCTCGGCGCTGACGGTCCCTTCCCAGCAAACGTCCGGCCCTGCCCAGATGCGGCGCAACACCACGTCAGGCCCAAGGCAAAGGCCCATGTCCATCGTGATGTAGTATTTATATCCAGTGATGATCTTCTGGCGAGGTCCGACAATGCCATACTTGCGCGGACCTTTGGTGATGATCGGCACAGCGCGCAAGGCGCCGTAGTAGTTGGTGTTCGGGCCCTTGATCTTGACCTTGCCGTAAAGCAGAGGCCACGGATCGCCTTCCTCGGATCGCGGGAACTGAAAGTCACCGAGGTTCGCGGCACGTGCGTTCTCGACCTTGGGCTTGGGCATAAGCGCAATCAAGCCGGCGATCAGGAGGGTCCCGATAAGGGCGTAGAGGAACCAAGGCATCAGATACCATCCGCGAAAACGTTGATCCAAGGGATATAGCGGCAACCGCCATTGTTGACTGCATTGTTGAACTTGTTCTTGCAATCGTCAAAGGAATGGTTGCAGCCTGCTGACAGGCGAACAGTATCACCAACCCGAAGGTCAGCAAACGGGAACGTTACCAGAACATCAGTGCCGGAACGAAACGCGATGGCTCGCCGCTCACCATTGCGGGGCAGGACGAGCTCGCCACCCAAGAATGAGACAGCGGCAAACGCTGGGGCCCATGCATTGAGTTCGATGCTGTTCTCCGTGATGCTGACGACCGTGGCTGTGAATGACCACAGGTCACGATTGACGCCGCACTGCTCGTCGTAAAGGGTCCAGTTGCACGGGGCCTGAAAGTAGACGCTCGGCAGGTTGCCCGAGAGCATCGCGCCGAAGATTGAGGACGTGCGGATCTTGGCATCGTCACCGGCGATGGTGATTGACGTGATTGGTCCGAGCCACAGGGGGACCGCGTCAGCGGGATCGTCACCATCGTGGTAGCGCCAGATCATCATCTCAAGCCCGAGAGGCGCGATCTTTACACCGAACGCCTTGACGTAAGGATCGGATGCCGGGATCGTGATCTCAAGGTAGTGGTCGTCTGCATCTTGCGTTGCGACCTTGAGCTCGGACCGTTTGAGCGGGCGCGTGAGAAAGGTCTGCCCGAGGCGGACAACGTCATGTGCTGCTGACGTGTAGCGATACGGAAGGTAACCGGGTGCGCGAAGCTCATAAAGCTCAATCGGCGCCCCGTCTGAAACACTCTCTTCTCTTGTGGCGTAGGTCATGCCTTAATGGTCCTTACGGCAAACGATACCGTTGCATGTTGCGGGTAGTGGAGGACCTGAACCTCGTCCGTTTTCATGCGAACCAGGAAGATCATGCTGATCTCCCTGACGTTAGCCCAGTCGGGTCCAGCTGGCAATGGGGGATCGAAAGTGACAGTCTCTTTTGTTTCGTCAACGACAGCCGTGGTTCCGATCAGGCAAAGGTGAACGCCTGCCGCCGTGGTAATGCGAAGCCCCTTGAGCTGGCCCGTGTCCATGTAGGTCTGGGTCAGTTGGTTGCCCGTGATCGTCAAGATTGCGCCACCCTCGGCAGGCACCTCGGCAATCTCAAGATCAGGACGATATGTGGGCAGCAGGAACGGCTTTTGTGCTCCGCGACAGTAATCCAGGAATGTGCGCCAGAACGCCCACTCAAGCGGGGTAAAGAAACTGTCAACCAAGAAGCTCAACGGCATCTCGATGAAAGACACCTTCCACGGATCTTTGTTGGACGTGGTACGCCCGTATTCGGCGAACCTGCGCCCAGTGTCAAAGATCCAGTTCTGTTGTTCGTTCCCAAGCGGACGCTTGTCGAGCACGGGAATCCCGCCCAGCGTGGTGAGTGCTACAGTGTTCTGTGCGGAAAGGAACGGATACCTACGCCGACGCGGGCGCCCGGAGAACGTCCATTTGCTAGACTCAACACGATCCCGAGCAAGGGGGCTCGACCTGTCCATGGTAACTTCATACGCCGGAATGACGTATGCACCAGCCATGAAAGAGTTCTGGAGGGGCCCTGTAAGCGTGACCAAGTCCCCGGCGATCTCGGCGATCTTTGCGGGCTCGCTGATTGCTTGCCGGTTACGGATAACGATGGAGTCCCCGACGCGGAGGTCCCCGCGCTGCGTCTTGACTTCAATGACAGTCGCACCAACAAGAACATCTGCACGAAGTGCCGCGAGGTAGTGATAGAACGGAACGCTCGGTGCGTTTCGTGCGGTCGAGAGCAAGGTTCCAATCAGCGTGACGGTTTCGTCATTGTCAATCCCTGTGAATGTAACAGAGTGCGTTACCTCGGGTGTCGCCGTAAGACTGATCCGTTGTTCCGTGCTGTCCTCGGCGGTCAGGACGTTGGTCTCCCAGCGCATGGTTTCGGTCCACGGGTAATCCGGAGGAAGCGGCAACGTGGTGTCGCGTTCAATGATCAGGCCGAGGGTGAAATCCCCGTTCTCAAACTCAAACGTGATGCTGCCCGCAGCAGACGATGGTGCATCTTCGTTAATCGAGAACCCGAGGGTGTCGATCTGAAAAGGCCTGATTGTGTAACCAGGAGCAATGGTGAAGTCCACACCCGAGATGTCGGTGAGCGTGATGCTTACAAACTCATTTGGATCAGGATCAAAGAACGTGTTCCAGGCCGTGAACGAGAAAATTGCGCCGACCTCAGGATCTCGCAGGGTGTAGCTGTAAGCCGACAACCAGAACCTGTTGTGGTAAATCGTGCTTTGTGAAAATGCCTGAACCGCAGGGTAATCCTGCACAGGCAACGTCCCTACACCGAACACAGCAGGCAAAGGGTTCGGGGTGATGGCCACACGTTCATTTGCGTTCGTCGGCATGCCGGCTTCGGTCCGTTGCATGCTGGTTAACGTAAAGCGTTCTTGTTCAACGGTCAGTGGCGTTCCGCTGAACCGAGCCATGATCCCAACAGGAACGAGGGCGTGAGCCATCAGGCAACTTTCTTGTATGCCAAAGCAAGGTGTCCGCTCGTCACGGCAAGTTGCTGGTTGATCTGCAACGTCAAGTCGGTCTTCCTAAGAAGAGGCATCAACATAAATAGGTCACCTGCATAGTTGATTTCTTCTTTCGGCAAGTAGTTCATCATGTTCCCTGTGTATAGGTCAGGGACAGATCCAAGGTACATGGCTTGAGTGTTGGAACCAGTACCGTTGACAAGGATGAATGGAATGGGTTGCAAGGTCACGCCCCCAGAGAAGGGTTGGTTTTGTGCAAACATTCCGAGGCCAAACGGGCGGAAGATATCTCCGCTATCCCGCATGTAGGTCAAACTAGGAGGGTTGTTGAAGTTGTTTCCCACTGGGCTGTGGACGTTCAGAGCGAGGGACGGATCATTCACCGTGTCAAGGGCAGGCCAGCTCGCGGCAGGGTTGTATGGCGCCGATGCACCCCCTTCAACAATATACTGGAACCGTTCAGACGTGGTGTGGTTGGCAGCACTAAGAGAAATGTTTCCGGCAAAGTAATAAGGCCAGCGGTTACTAACACCGCTGTTCCAGTCGGCTGACCCGTTCGAGCCACTTGCTCCAAGAACCGCAGGATACGCCCTGCGATAACTGGACGCCGCATAGACGGCGCTGCTATAGGAGAGGCCGTTCTTGTCAAACTCACCAAACGAGAAGTGGTTGAAGCAATCAGATTCCAAACCATTCGAGAAACGGGTCGAGACATGGATGTAGTCAGGTTTCCCGGCGCCCGGGTTCGAGTAGATATGCCAATCCACGATTGCCCAGTTCATGTTTGGAACAATTACCGGGAACGTCAGGCGACGGGCAGTTGCTTCGGCCATCGTGTTTCCAAGCCCGATCCGAAGGATAGTCTCAGTGAACGCAACAGAAACCCCAGTGGCGAAGTTGTTTGCCGCACGAGTGGTCGTGTCAAGGTGAATGCCTTTGACTTTGCCTTTCGAGATAGGCCAGGTCCCACCAGATGTGGTCCAACCATCTGCGACGGCGTGAGCCAAGATCGCGGCGAGAAGATCAGCAGCGTTGCCTGCGCCGGTGCTGTAAGCCATTACGCAGCCTCCTTGATAGCAAACCAGTCTGCGTTCGTGCGCCGGTCACGGTTGGGGAACACGCGGTAAGTGTCCGCTCCGATAGTCAGGGTTTGTTCTGGAACAAGGATGCCTCCGCTCGGTGCAACAAAGGCGTCAGCAAGAACTCCAATGTTCCCGTATTCGCAGTCCATCATAATCGCAGGCATGAGTGGAAGTTCGTTCTGGAGCGTAGGAACAAGGCGATCAATAAGACGTCCAGTCCCAGCAGACGTGTTTCCCGTTCCACCACTGCCTGGCCAGCTGTTGTTGTTGGTCGCACCCATGTTATACGCTGGCCACACACCGCAGCGAAGACCGCTGTTGACCGCCGTGTTGTTGTCAGCCGCACCACCCGATGCTCGACCACGCCCAAAAATCCACTGTGAATCCCAGCGCCGGTAACTGAACATGTCAGACCCGGGATCAACGATGGACGAGTGGTGATTGTTCGCCGTGTCGAAAGTCGTGAGCCAGTTGTTCCCAGTTCCTATCACGGCGAGGGGGAACGGGAAGAATTCCGGTTGGACAAACGATCCGAGGAACCCGACATAAGCACTGCTGTAGCTCAACGCGCCGCTCTTCACCACGATGATAACGCGGAAACTGTTGACGTAGAACCAGTAAGTGACCGTGGACGAGTTCATCATCAAGACGCGGGGCGTTGCATCCGTTCCGGGTTGGAAGTTCGGGTTCGTGATTGCGGCATCAAACCCAACGCCAGCCCACATCTCGATGTTGGCAGTCGTGACCGCAGGTTGGAAATGCCCGCGCATGTGGATAAAGACCCGCCGAGAAGCGTCGTAACCCGGCCCCTGCCAGGACCAGAAATCATTCTGACACTCACGGCCGGTTCCGGGTGTGATTGCGAAGGTCGTGACACCTTGATCTTCAACACGTCCTGAACGGTACGGCGACGTGGAGTCCGGATGTTGGGTCGAGATAAAACCGTCTGCATAGGTGAACGTCTTGAGTTCCGTGTTGGTCCACGAAACCCCAGTGTAGGTCTCCATGTTGTTCCAGGTCACACGATCGTTGGACCATTGGATCGAGAAATAGGTCGGACTGTTTGCAGCCGTGGCGTCACCCGTCATGGCGACTTCGCGGACGATGGTCGGCGAACCAAAATCGTATTCGAGGATCCAGGTGTTCCAGTTGGACGTACTGTGCGTTGCACGGTTTGTTCCACCAGCGATCAGGCTGGTGGCGGTCCCGGTGGTCAATTCAACGTTCCAGTTGGCAGCGACCGTTGCAACGTTTGCACCACCTGCGGTCGTCCTGAAATGAAGGCGGTTCAAACCAAAGACGGTCGTCGCGCCAGATCGGGTTGCAATCATACGCCAGTAGCGTGCCGCTTTCGGGCTCGCCATGTCCATGTCAGTGTCACCCCGCAACCGAGTCCAGCCGTTCGAGGTCAGGAACGTGTTCAGCGCGTTGAGAAGCGCGGCAGGGGTCTTCGCCGTCCCAGTTGTAAATGCCATTACCGTGTCCCTGCGAGTTGCTGAACCTTGCTGGGGTTCTTCTCCAGCTCGTTCCAAATGATACGCGACCCTTCTTGCGTTTGCAAGGCCTTGAGCGCCTCTTTAGGATCAGCGACGTAAACCACGGTAACAGGGACGTCCACGTTCGGGGCGTCCTGCTTTGCCGTCATTTTCGAGACCTTGTCCGCAGCCGAGGTATCGCGCCGTGCCTGCGAGTGCATTGCGTTGGACGGGCTCGACCCGCCGTTGGTGTGTTCGCCGCCATCCCGATACATAGGCAACAGACCGGCAAGGCTTTGCCCGGCGTTGATCGCCTCAAGCAGGGGGCGGTATTGTTTGGTCGCCTTGGCGTTGGTCACGAACTCACCGTTGGACAGGGCAGCAAGGCCTTTGTCGTCACGGGGACCGCCTGGGGCGCGGACATAACCGCCGTCCTTGAATGCGGCGCCCGCTGCTGCGAGCGTCTTTGTCATCGCCATAGTCCCGGCAATAGCGGCGTTTGCCCCGGCAGCGTTTGCACCCGATGTGGCCAAGGATGCAAGGGCAGCAGCCGGTGCCCACATCGTTGCCGAGGCCGCAGCCTGTGCCGCGGTCGCAGCCGTTGCAGCAGCGCCGATCCCTTTGCCAATTGCGGCGTTGATCAGCCATTGCACACCGAGCTTGACAAGCCCGGAGATCAGGGAGGCGAGGGCCTCCTTGGCAACGTTGGACAGGGCCTCGCCGAGGTCTTCCGAATAGACGATTGCCCGGCCGACGCTGTTGGCAAACCCGTCAGCGAACTGCGTGAAGAACTCACCGAAGACCGTGCCAGCTCGCGCCTTGAAGTTCACGACGCCATCGGTCATCTTGTTCAGCTGCAACAGGAACGCGTCACCGAAGGTTCCGGTGCCGGCATCGACCTTGAGTTGCAGGATCGCAATGTTGGCATCATGCACAGCCTTGGCAACGTTTGCCGAGGCGAATGCCATCTCTGCGGCCTTGACCCTCAGTTCCTGCATCTTGACCATGTATTGCGCTTGGCTGATCGTACCAGCTTGAAGCGCCATGTTAAGTGCAGTATATTCATCTTGCAGTTTGGACAACGCACCAACGGTGGAGTCCTCAATCGCTTTCAGGGCCTTGTCCAACCCGTCAAGTTCTTCCTTGGTCTTCTTGGCCCCGCCACTGCCACCACCCGTGTCGCCAAACCCGGGACCGGTCGGGCCCCCAAGATCAACGGGCTCAATCGGGTTCTGCAACGCCGCAGCGTCACGTGCCGCAGCTGCGTCCATGATCCCGCCGGCAACTTCGCCAAGTTTTGTCTTGACGTTGCCAAGACCATCAGCAGCAGCCCCAAGGTAATCTTTTCCCGCGAACTCTTTATATGTCCGGGCAATCGACTCCCCGGCTGCGTTCATGTCATTCTTAAGCCCTTCGGTGTCTGACCGAAGATCGCTGAAGTCAACAGACAGGGCACCGCGGATGGCATCGCCTGCCCCTTCAATGCCGGGGATGTTGTCGAGCGCGTCACCGATTGCACCGAGACCACGGGCAAAACTGTTAATAATAAACTCAAGTGCGTCCAGCACGATGTTCTTGGCAATCGCCATGGCGAGGCGGAACAATGCCGGGATGCCCTCGGTGATGGCAGGCCCGATTGCAGCGACCATCCCGACATACATGCCGATGATTCCGTTAACCGAGTTGTAGACGAAGTTGCCAATGTCGTCAAGGGTGATGCCCCAGTTGCTCAAGAACCCGTTGAGCCAGTCTCGCGCTTGCGTGAAGAATCCGCTGAATGCTGTTGCCATATTGGATGCAGCAGAATACGCCACAGACCCCAATGCCTTCATGGCGTCCCAGACCTTGCTGATGGCAGAGACAATGCGTGACCACACCTCCGCCACGATGGATCCGAGGCTCGCGGATGTGTTGCCATACGTGATGGTTGCATCTCGGAGCATATACATGGTGCCGACAAGCGCGACGGCAGCCGCGACTACGATACCAATAGGGTTGGCATACATGGCGGCGTTGAGCCCCCACATGGCGGACTGCATAAGCTTGATGGCACCGCCTGCTGCGGTCGCCCAGATCCCAGTCGCACCAAGAGCAATGTTGAGCGCCGTCTGCGCCATGATCACGCTACGGATTGCCGTGGCTGTTGCCAGGATACGTGAGGCGCCCCACCATGCGGCGAACGTCGCCCCCGCGACAAGCGCGACGTTGGCAAGAACCGCGAAGTTCTCGGCAATGAATGCAAGGGCGTTTCCGAGAACGTAGCTGATCCCAGCGACGGCACCGCTCTGTCCCAAGAACCGTTGGAACGAGTTGTAGATCATCGTCAGGCCTTGCATGACGGTCGGAACGGTCCGAGCGAACTGCTCGTCAAGTTGTCCACCGCCCTTGATCACAGCGTCAAAGAATGCCTCCGATGTCAGACGCCCGTCGAGCATGATCTGGCGAAGCTTGGAGACAGAACCTCCAGCCTCTTCCATACCACGTGCAGCAGCCAGGAGCAACGGGCGAGCATTCTCGACCATCGAGTTCCATTCCTGCGCACGGACGATGCCTTCGCCCATTGCCTGCGTGATCTGGATCAGGACACCACGTGCAGCGTTGCCGGACGTGCCTTGAACGGCGAGGGCCTTACCCGTGAGTTCAGTGAAGCGCAGGAGCTCGGCCTCGTTCTTCCCGAGTTCGCCTGCCGCCTGCCCCATCTTGCCATACAGGTTAACGATCTGCTCGTAAGGGGCACGCGACTTCTGCGCGATGTTGTAAAGCTTCTCCATCCCATCGGCGACTTGCTCCTGAGAGTAGCCAAGGATCTTGAGCTGATTTTCCATGCGAGTATATCCGTCAACGGCACGGATAACCTCAGCAACAGAAAATGCAGTGCCTAACGCACGGAGGCCACGCTGGAGAAGCGATACGCGGCGCTCCGTGCGGTCGGCGGCACCACCGACGCTTTCAATGGCCTGGACAACTTTGACCGAGCCACGTTCCTGGATGATAATGTCGATTATCTCGCGCGTTGCCATCGACTTACCTTATGACGCCTCCACGGGCGACCCTTCGTGCTGCTACTATCGCCGCGCGCCGGACATAGTCTGCTGACGCCTGTGGAGATTTCCCCTTGTTCAATTGCTCAATATAGGGGAGAGCGTTCGAGATGTAAATGGTATCTTTTTCGCCCACACGTGCCAGGACGGCCATGGACGTTGCCAACTTGCCAGCCCAATCCCCGCGACGGGTAAAGTCTTTGAAGCCGTCCATGTCGGTCGAGTAATCAGGGCGGTTGAATGAAACGTTCCAGTTGAAACGGGCCTGCCCCGTGTCTATAGGTGTGGCAATGACCACCTCCTTTACGACATCCTGCCCGACAAGCATCTTGATCTGCTTGACGTTGAACGGGACGCGCTTCGCTCGGGCCCGCATGTTACCTGCAAATTGCCCGAGCGTCGCCATCACTTGTGTCCCTTCGTCCGTGTTTTTCCGCCCTTGTCAGGCGCTGTCTTTGATCCCTTGTCAACGTGCGCCCTGTATACCGAATCCATTGCGTTGACAAAGTAGAACATGTCCTCCCGCTGTTCATCGGTAATGTCATACGTCAGACAGTAACCGTTGATAGCATCCCAAGGTATCGGCCCAAGACTCATGCCGAGGTTACGGCAACTTGAAAGGTCCTGGAACGCGTTGTAGTAAAGAACGAGCCCACGCAAGAGCTCTGGTGCGTTCTTGATCTTGTCAGGCAGGTCTTCACCTGCCTGAACAGCTTGGTCAATAATCCGTTCCTCGACCGCTCCCATCTCCAGTTGGTAGCGGAGGAACGCGATTAGTTTCCCTCGTCTTCCTTACGCTCGGCGATCCGGAAGTTGGCCAGATCCTGCGAGTTGCGCTGGATGTCCACAAGGAGGTCCGGCAGCAGGCGCAGGGTCGAGACCACGTTCTGTTTGTTGAACGGGACGAGACCATGCTCGTCCGGGGCGTGGCTGTAGGTCCCTTCCGGCGCTTCCGGGTTCGCTTCGATGCCCTGCACCAAGGACGGTTTGCCCTTGACCGTGATCAGGGTTTCCCAGTTCTTGATGATCGTTTCGGCGTAGACCTCGGCCATCATCTTGCGGTCGAGTTCGAGGTCCAAGATCCCAGCTTCGATCTGCCGGCGCAGAGGCTTGGACTTGCGTTCCAGCGCCTTGGCGAAGTGCACGTTGGCACCACCGCCACGGGCGACCGTGATGGCAGTGTTGGAATCCGGCGTGAACACGACACCTTCCAGCTCAAGCTTCTTGTCCGTTTCGTAGGTCTTAAAGAGTCCCATTTGCTTCTCCATCGCATTAGGGGTGGGTAAATTCTAACGGCGGGGATCGTTGACCTAAGTCGTGACCCCCGCCGTCATCTGCTCGCCCTTACGCGAAGGACGGCAGGTACGGGAAGCGGGCGACCATCAGCGTGTGGCCGAGATCGGATTCAGCCGCCATGGTCTCAAGCGGAAGCTTGATGGGCTGGTCCTGCTCGACCGCAAGGCGACCGTCACCGAGGCTCAGGAGCGGGATGTCGAACACCCAACCCGAGCCGTTCTTGACCAGGATCAGGTCCTGGGTCACGTCAGCGTTGTTCCGAACGGCCTGCACAGCGGCGATGTCCGAGAAGTAGACCTCGGCCGATCCGCCGACCTCGAACGTGCCGGCAGTCATCGAGAAGGCACCAAGAACACCGATTGCCTTGTTGGGGCTCACGTTGTTGTTGATCTCCAGGCTGAACTCGGTCGCGTAACCGAACAGCGCGGACGGGTTCGGGTTGCCCGGCGTGACAATGGCCATCTTCGACCGGCGCACATCGGAGGTTGCGTTGTAGGCATCTTCCGTTGCGAGCGACGGACGAGTCCCCGCCTTGACCCCGGTCAGACCATCGCGCTGCTCGTTGTCTTGCGCGATGAAGGCCAGGTCCGCGGTAATCAGTTCGCCCTGTTGCAGATTCAGGGTGAACTCGTTGGACATCGAGCCGATCAGGTATTCGGACATGACACCGTTGGCATCGCGCCCGAGCGTCCGCTCCAACTGGTACGTGCGCCGCTTGATGTTGTCCGGGTTCGGTTCGTTGCGGACGAACACGGGAAGCAGGATATCCACAGCGGGGCCGGCAGCCTCGGCGACCATCGTCTTGGACGTCTTGCCGAAGATGATGGCGTTGGCCGAGATCACGTCAGCACGGGCGAAGCAACGGTTGTTCACGTTCACGAACTTGTTGTCTTCCGAGCCGATGAAGATCCACGACCCTTCGACCAGGCCGAGGGTGGTCAGGTTCAGCGTGGTCGAGGTCAGCGTGACTTGCGATCCGGCAATGACGATTGCAAGATCCGCCGCGGCAGCTTTCTTCCCGACCTTCTGGATACGGGCCGAGGACGGCGGCGAGGCTTCCGATGCACCGACAGCTTCGGACACGACGACAGTGCCGGCAGTCGAGGACACCACGGTCTTGATCCCGTTGTTGGCTGCTTGCGCAAACCCGGACATCAGGACCAGATCGCCGGCCGCAAACCCACCGAGGCCCGAGGCCGCGGAATAGGTCTTGGTTCCGGCGGTGGTCGAAGTGATCGGAACAGCTGCACCAAAGACGGGTTTGGTGTCGCCGGGGATGTGGGCGTCGGCAAACAGGAAGCCCTGCATGAGCTTGAGCAGGCCGGTCTCGGTGAAGTCCTGTTGGAAACCGCCCGATGCATCAAGGTCCACAACGGAACCTTTCTTGCGCTGGCGCGACGGGTTCAGCGGGTTTCGTGCCGCCGTGGTGATCTCGGACCCGAAGTCATCATACGAGTTCGGTTCGAGAACATCCCAGACGGGACTGCCGGGAAGAACCCCCGGCGATGCTTCTTCGGCGATCCGCGCGCCGGTCACGTTGGAGTCGATTGTGTCGGCCATCAGCTGATCTCCTGATAAGTGAACTCTCCGGTGATGATGGCCCGTGAGTTCCCGTCCTTGGGTGCTTCTTCTTTACCAACCACGTTTCGGAACCAAACTCCACCGGGCGTGGTCTTACCGCGGATGGATTCAACGCTCATCTTAACGAGGGAGTTAATCGCTGTCAACCCCCCGATGGCGGGGCACCGGGCCTGAATGTAGATCAGGCCGTCATTGGTCCACTTCCGTTTACCGTCTTCCCCAGCGAGGGATGCTTGTCGGCTCATTACATGTTGGAGCGAAACGCTGACCACAGTCGCGTTCACGTTCAAGTTCTGGAGATCGTCCTGGAAGATCAGCGTGACGGGCTTGCCGTCAAACGCCGTTCTGATCAGGGCGAAGATCTCGTCATACGCTTGTTCTTGTCCGTTCAGGATCATTTGCGCACCTGCACACGGTAAAGGATCGGTGTCCCGTCAGGCCCGACTGTTTCAACGTTGATGACCCGGTAGACCTCGCCGTCAACTCCGGTCAAGGTCTGGCGCGGTGCTGGCGCAAAAGTCAGTGCGGGATCTGCGGCGGCGATCAACATGAGCATGTCACCCGGAAGGATTGCCCGTGTGTCCTCAGACCCCGCGGTGAAGCCTTGGGACTCGATTGTCTTCCTGTAATAGGTCAACACTGCGTAAGGCGTGCATGTGTTAGCAGCGTTTGCAGTCGTGCGCCAAGGTTTGTTGGGATCTGGAACGGAAACCCCGATACGGGATAACGTGAAAACGCCACCAGCTTCCCGGATGTCTGCAACGGCATCGGCACGTTCTTCTGTGTAGTCTGCCATCATGCCCTCAAGACGGTGAGGCGGAACCCGTCAGCGTAGAGGAGTTTCTCCATGAGGGCGTCCAGCTTGGCCAGGATCGGCATGTAGCTCGAAGTGCCCTGCGATGGGAAGTATTCTTTTTCCAGCACGTCGACCTTCTTGCGCTTCAACTGACCGAGGCTCGATCCAGCGAATTGAGGCTGGAGAGCAATGGTCACTGACGTGCAGGTCGCTTCACAGATGATCTGTTTGACCAGCTTCGGGATCGCGCCTTCCATGTAACGGATACCATCGACCACGATGGCGTCACGCGGGAAGCTCAAGGATTGGGTGGCGTCAAGTCGCGCCGAAGGGAAATCTTCACTCTCGAACCAGTCCATTGCAAGGTGAAGATGCTTTTCCAGATCTCCATCCGCAGCCGGAACCGTGATCCCGCGAAGTGTGGCGTAGGCCCGCACCTCAGCAAGAGTAACATAGCTGTTCGCATCCGCGACGATAGTGCCATCTTCTACGACGATTGCCATGCTACACCTGCTTGTGGTGATTGCGCCCGAAGGCGCAACCAGTTACTTTTCGACTTCTTCGTCCTCGACCGTTTCCGGTTCGGGAGCGCGAAGGCCAAGGATGCGCCGAGCTTCGGCCATCGGGACGCCGGACGAGACCATGTTGATCAGCTCCAGCGGGGCCTGGTCGCCGTTCACGGTGTCAAGGATCTGCCGGTTGGCATCCTCGTCCACTTCGTTCACGCCATCCAGATTCGGGAGCTGACCCTCGGCACCGGCGTCGGCAGATGCAACGGCGGGTGCAGGCTTGGCCACAGGGGGCGGCGGGGGCGGTGTAGATCGGAAGCGC
>OFRF01000058.1_pt1 | contig 37021 bp, 47 predicted proteins | sample 1543081 | NCBI WGS metagenome assembly OFRF01 (sample SAMN07774232, study PRJEB24372) | wastewater metagenome
CATGCAGGCCGGATTTGCACCAGATGATTTCTCCGGTGTGAGTAAGTTTTTCGCCGATTGCTGGAACGGGGCGACCGTCGCGCAGAGTGTCGCCTGTGAAGTGGTAAGCGATCATCACACGCCCTCCGCGAACAGCGCGAGGATGGCGGTGCCGAGGCCCTGCGTGTGTGCGTGATCGGGGCCGTAGATTTCCGGCGTAAGGGTGGGGTCTGTCATTTCCAACTCCATTGCTTCGTTGCAGGAGCAATTGAAAAGACTGGCACAGTCCGAGATTGTGGATCTGGGGGCCCCCCGTTCGAGCCGGGGATGCTGTACCAATCTTCTCAACCACTTAGTCGATTTTCTTGCATCAAGCCTGAATTGACTTGAAACAATGTTGTTTCATCAATGTTCTGCGCGGAGGCGAAGAACGTTGTTGGCGCCTTCGGACCGCTCGCGGAGATACCGCTGAGTCGTCTTGAAATCGGCGTGGTTGGCCTGCCGTTGGAGCGACAAGGGATCAGCACCCTTGTTCTTGGCGTCGTTGATCGCGCCGGCCCGCGTGTCCATCATCCAGACAGAATCGGGGACGCCAGCCGTGGTGCGGTGCTTGCGGAACAGGTCCGACCACGCAAAGCGGTCATAGGGCATCCCGTGCCGATCCACGATGACCGGGCCGACGCGGTTTTCCATCTGAAGCAACCGCTCGCGCACTGCGGGAACAAGTGTCAGGTCGAACACCAACGCCTCTGGCATGGATTCCTCGGTCTTGCTCGGCGTCTTGGTCAGCGTGGTGATGTCCCGGTCGATCATGTCCCAGGTAAGCCCGTCGCCCCACCGCCGCTTGCCCCTCACGATGCCGCTGCGGTCCTCGCCGTCCTGAAGCGCGAACCAGTCGCCGCGAACGTCGATGGCCCTGAGCGTGAGACGCCACTGGATCAGCAGGCCAAGTGCGAAGGCATGATCACCCGCCGCATCGGCTGCGGCGATGACTGCATCAATCTGCGCCTCTGTCGGGGATGCGGTGCGCGGCCGCGGGGACTTCAGTTTCAACTCGCGCAGGATTTCACGCACGTCACGGGCGCCGGGCATCTGGACCGCCACGCCATAGCCGGCGAGGATGCGCAGCATGGTGAACTTCGACTTGATGAAGTGCGGCGACCGGCCCTTGTCCTGCATCCCGCGCACGATGCGCTTCGCCTCGACAAAGGACATGTCCGCGATAGGCATATGCCCGATGGCGGGCTCCCAATAGGACAGGCGATCGAGATAGTCCTGTCGCGTGTTTGCCTTCACGTCGCGGAACGGCGACACGTCGTCGGACTTGTAGCGGGCGATCAGATGCGCCCAGGTGTTCGGCTTCAGCTTGACGTTGGCCCCGCCGAACCAGCGCACCATTTCGCGCGTCAACTCGCGCGCCTTGGCGGCGTGGTCATCGCCTACAGGGCCAAGCTTGACGATGGTGACGGCGTAGCCTGCCTTGCGGTAGCGCAGCGGGGCCTTCCAGTAGACGAAGCCGCCTGTCGTTGACGTGCAAGGTGAATACGAGGGATCAGAGCCGTCCCATAGGGCAGGCTTAAAGGTTTTCATATCTCGTTCCCGTGTTGGAATCGCGGCTGTCGTGTTGTGCCGCGGAAACAGGATCAGCCACGCGCCGCCGTCTGGCAAGAAAAGCCTCAACGTCGGCTTTCAGCGTGAGCCCAAGCAGCGGGTCCACTTCGGGGAAGCCTTCGCGTTCCAGTCTGGATCGCGCATCCCGCAGCCAGTCAACGGACCGGCCAAGGCGGGACGCGCACCACTTCAGGCTTCCATAGGCCGCATCGGCTGAGAATGTCGGGTCGATCCTCATTTCGTCACCGTCATGTTCTTCACGCTCAGGAGGCCCATCTGGACCCAATGAGCCTGTGTCTCGGCATGGCCCCGAAGCATGGCGTCCAGAACGATTGCCGCTGTCAGGCCGCGCTTCTCGTAGGTGTGGCGGTCGATCGCGTCGTGACAGGCGGAACAGCCGAACGCACCGTGGATGTCGCTCACCTTGGACCTCATGCTCTTGCCGATCCCCGGAAGGTGGCACAGCACGGTCGTCGCGTCGTTGTGGTTGCAGATGCCGGGCAGGCGAAGCGAACAAGGCATTCCCTGCGCGCTGTCCATGATGGCCTGCGACCTTACCTTGGGAAGAAGCGCCGGGTTCATGCGATCAGTCCTTGCCGGCGCGTGATCCACGGCTTCGACTTGAACCCGATGCCATGTTCCTTGTTCAGGATGGAGGCATAGGGCACGGAGATGCCGGCCTTCTTGGCTGCGGCTGTCAGGGACAAACCGTCGCGCACGCCCTGCCGCAAAGCCTCGACATAGCCAAGCTTGCGGTCGTTCGCCGCCTCGCGCCGCTTCGGCCATGCGTCAACGACTGGCGCAAAGACACGCTGCGACCGGATCAAGTGTTCGCCTTTCCATTCGTCACTCACCAGTAATCCCTCCTTACGTCCTCGCCGCTCTCTGCGATGTCGGCGCGCATGACATTGTTCGCGGTGGCGATGTGGGCGCCGTGCTTGCCGTACATCCGGCCGATCTGGCTGTTAGACATTCCCCCGCTTCTGAGGCGCAGCCAGTGCAACACCTCGTCGTCGTGTTCGCGGGGGACGCTGCGGATCATCATCCCAGACCGCAGTAGCCGTGCGTCGGCTTCGTCGGGATGCCGAGGGCTTCGCGGTTCTCCATGACCCAGGCTGTCGCCTCTTTCGTGTTTGGTCCCTTGGCGCCGGTTTCCGCCATGCGCGCCCTGATGTGTGGCGTCAGGACTTCGGCGGGGATCGGGTGCCAGCGCCAGACGGCACACTCGGGGCCGCGACATCCGGCTTCGGCCCTCTGTGACGCGAAGGCTCGTGCCAGCGGGCAAAGCAGGGTCCGCGCTTCTTCTGGTGTGACGTTCATGATGCCCCCAATTTGATTGTGACCGAGACGCAAGGCACATCCATGTCCTCGATCTTGTCCGGTGTGACGGTGATGCTGTCGCGGTCGAAGTCGTCCAGGACCCCAACGAAGTCGTCGATGGTCTGATTGATTTCCGCGACATCGGCATCGAACACCGTGGCGCTGTAGGTGGCGGCGTTGTCCTGCTCGCCCATCCCGTAAAGATGGACTTCAACCAGTTCTTCCGCCTGAAGAAGTGTGAGCCTCATCTGTAGATCCCTCTCAAACGCTCGATGACGTTCTTCCGCAGCAGATCCCGCGTCGTGTTGATGACTTCATCCGCGATGCCGAGTCTGGACTTCAGAGCGTCGTCTCTCAGGATTTCCATTGTCGTGTGCCGCTCGCCGCAAGCAGAGCATTCCCGGCGCCGACGTATTGCCCGCATCCCCTGAAAGCTCTCGACCGGCCGGCTGTCGGTACACTTCGCCAGAGAGCCGCCGCATGACGGACATGGGAAGGCGTTCAGAACGGCCATTCCTCGACCTTCCGATAGAGTTCGACCGTCTTGCCTTCGCGGGCGGCATAAGCTTCAGCCGCCGCGCGGTCGTCAAAGGCGGTGCTGCCGACGATCCATTTCTCTTTCATTCCGACGCCCTCGCTGCCCCGGCCCATCCGCCGCACCAGTCAACCGCTTCCTCCGAGTTGATCGGGTGCGGGCAGTCCTCGATGCTCTTGCCCGCCGCATGGGCATCCGCGCCCGCTGTGAAGGTGTCAGAGCCGGGGAAGGCTTCTTCGGTGTCCAAGGTGGCGTAGGACACGACTTCGGCCTCTACGCCTTGCTCCTGCGGTTCCTCGCCGCGCGCTTTCAGTGCCACGGAGGCAAAGCCGCCTTCCTTCGGCGTCACGTCCTTGATCGGCTGGTAGTCCTGGACTTCCTCCATCACCTGAAGGCCCATCAGCGCATCGGCCGCGCCGTCACGAACTGCCCACGTCCGCGCCCGCATGAGCAACATTCGTTTTGGGTAGGTCTGCCACGGTCCAGCCTTGCCCCAGAGGCCCGCCTTCTTTGCGTCATCGATCGAGAAGGTCCGCACGATCTGCTTGCCGGTGTCGCCGCGGGTGAGAGTTGCCGTAGCAACCATCTTGTCGCCCTCGCCGGTCACGTCCGCATCAATGTGATGCCCGGCGCGCTGCATCATCGCCGGAAGGGCATCGCCCCAGACAGAGGCGCGACCGTTGATGACGGCGATGTTGGAAAGCGCCTGCATCGGGGCAAGGCCGATTTCCATGCCGCGCACGATTGCGGCCATCGTCATTTCCGGCTTCCCCTGGAAGTGCTTCGGCACCATGTCGCCAGACATCGCCAGCGCCTTTGCCAGCCGAAAGGCGTCGTCAAGGCTTTGCGGCACCAAGGCCGCAATCGCCCCGCCTGTCTGGACCTGCGGCTTCGCCACAGCGGTAGTTTGGTCGTTCATCTTGGTTTCCTCGGTTACATGCCGTTGGCGGTGCTGACCGCCCAAATCACGGTGAGGCTCAGGATCAGGACGGAGCCGATGGTGAAGTAGATCAGCCGCGGCTTCAGCGCCCACATCGCGGCGGAGAACAGCAGCAGCACAGCGGTCCCGATCACCGCGCCGAAGAAGATCAGCGCGTCCTGCATCGGCGTGAAAGCCTCATCCATGCCGTCGTTCTTCTTGGGGTGTTCCATCATGTCCTCCCTCACTGAAATGCGGTGTTCATCTGCTCAAGCAGCATGGTCCGCTGCCAATCCGGCCGCTGGTAGACCGCAACGTCGGCGCCGGGGCCGGGCCAGTCGCCAGATTCAAGGCACTCGGCAAAGCGGCTGATTGCGCGCCGGTTGCGGAAGGCGGCGATGCGAAGATCTTCCTCGCTGATTTCGCGCAAGATGACGTGATAGGGCGGCTGGTCCCACTGCGCGACAATGCCAACCGCAGAAGGCCAATTGCCGGTCAGTGCCTCGAACACGGTCGCTGCAAACGACATCTGCATGTCATAAGCGTGATCTGTGATCCGCTGGTCAACGAGACGGTGGTTGAAGGGTCGGCCTTGGGAAGAAACCTTCTTGTAGTCGCTCATCATTCCGTCGAACGACACGGTGTCAGGGCGAGACAGGAGCCAAAGGCCGGTCACTTCATCGCGGATTGCCATCGTGATTTCAGGCTCGCCGCCCATGACCGCGCAAGCTGCCGGGTCCATCGCCAGGGCCTTGCCCATCGCCTCGATCTGGCGTTGTTCCGCGTCGGTCAGGATGTCACGCGGGTCAGCTTCGACGGCACGCCAGAACTCGACTGAAGCCGCCGCCGCCTCCGAAGCCTTCCCGGCATCATACGCCACGATCTGCGCCGCCGTGGGGCGCCTGGGCTTGTCCTCTGGCAACACCATGAAGTGCTGCGACACAACGTCCATGCCGCCCTCGACGTAAGCCGCCATCGCCCGGCCAAGCCGCAGTGCGGTCCGGTCCTCGCTCTCGTAGCGGTTCGGGTTCAGCAGGGAAAACGCCCACACGTCGGCCGGCGTCTGCAATTCCATCTTCCGCAGCACGCCGCTGGTGACGCTTGGGCCGTCGCAGGGCTGCGCGTGGTGGCGATCCAGCGAGATCCGGTAGAAGCCGGGCTCCGTGATCTGCTCGTCGTCGGCAAGGGTTCTGATTTCCATGTCGTCCTCTGATGTTAAAACGTAGGCCGGTAGAGGGGAGGGATACCGGCCGGGGGAACAGCGCGTGGTGGCGCGCTATCTGATTTCCAACCGCCGCCGCTCGATCGCGGACAGCGCATCCGTGGTGAGGCGCCCATCGCGCCGCATCTGGTCCGTGAAGCCGTCCAGTTCTTCGGCGCTGGTCACAGTCTCCAACTTGTCCTCAAGCGTGACCGGAAGCCCGCGCCGCCATTTGTCCTTCGGCGTCACGACACGGCCGAAAGCACGGTGATGCAGAGCAGCGCGAACGCGATCCAGAACACCGTTCCGTGCCAAGCTGGCGGGTTGTAGCGCCTGCGCGCCGCCCTGAACTCCGTCTCGGTGATCTGGTCCCGCATGGCTGACGCCTTCAGGAAGTCGCGTTCGTCGCCGTGTTCCAGCAGGTAGGCACAGGCTTCCAGCACATAGCCTTGCTGGATTGCTTCCGGCCCAAGCCGCACGATGCTGCGCGCATTCCGCAGCGCGTCGTCACCATCAAGAGGAAACATTCTGCATTTCCTCCCGGTCTGCGATGATTTCCCCGAGGGCGACGTGAAGCGCCTTCAGGTGTTCGGTGATGTTCGGGTCGAACTTCGGCCGCGGGAAGTCTGTCGCCCCGTAGAGCGTGCCGTCGCAGTAGCCCATGACCACCCGGCCAAGCCGCTTGCGCAGCTTGTCGCCCTTGCGGGCCCTGTCGATGATCCGTTGCGCCGCCGCCGAACGTTCTTCTTCGGCCAGCGGCAGGAGTGCCGCCGCCATCGCATGTAAATCGCCTGTCGTGATGCTTCTCATGTGTCCCTCAACACGGGAGGCTCATGTGTCGCTCCCTGAGAAACACACTTCCAAATTAGAAGCACCGCGTCAAGAGAAAAACTTCTGTTTTGGAAATTGAAAGGCGAGTGAGAAGTGCCGCGCGATTCTGTAGGTTCTGAAATGCGAGGGACGCGCCAGAACCGGCGCGCAGAGCCGCGGTCTCATGAAGAATTTCCCCGCTTGACTTAAATACTTCGATTGTAGAAGTGTGGGGACATGAACCCTGCACAGCATGTCATCAACAAATGCGGTGGTGTCGCCCGCGTGGCGGCTCTCACCGGACGCACTCACTCGTGGGTCTACAGGTGGACCTATCCCAAGGAACGCAGCGGGCGCGGCGGCTATGTCCCGCATGAAGATGCCGAAACGCTTCTCGCTGCTGCCATGCGCGGTGAGGTCGATCTGACCCCCGCCGATTTCTTCGACTTGCGCTCGGGACTCTCTACAGCCGCCCCGTGAGGCTGAGACGGTGATCTGCCCCGCGGCCCGAGCGTCGTCATGTGGCACCCGCGAAGATCACCAACAGGCGCTGGACCGGAGCGAGATCCGGTCATCCCCACACAGGAGGACCAAGTGGAAATCGCCGTACACCAGAACAAGATCATCAACACCTTCGACCGGATCGGGTCGCGCGAAAAGGAACGCGCCTCCGATGCCGGCGAGGACCGCGAAGAAATCGGGTCGCTGCTCGAACTGACCGGGCTGAACAAGAAAGCCCTGTCGTTCGTTCGGATGCTGCACAAGCAGGAACAGGACAAGCGCGACGACATCATCCGCTCGCTGAAGCCGTTGCTGGACCTGATGGAAAAGCACTGGCAGGGGCAAAGCACGCCCGACATGTTCGGGGATGCGATCGAACCCGATGAGCCGCCCGCGTTTGATCGGGATGCCGCCTATGACGGCGACGACGAAGAACTGTCCGACGAGACGGATGGCTTCCTGAACCATCTCGCAGAAGTCGAGGCGGCGGCAGAATGAAGGTGCTTTCCTTCGATACCGCCACGAAAACTGGCGTCTGCTTCGGTTGCGCGGGGGAAACTCCGCGCGCCTGGACCGTGGATCTCGGCAAGGCGGAATGGCCCGTCCGCTTTTCCAAGACCCTCATCATGACCGCGCATTACATCGAGAAGTTCCGGCCCGATCTGGTGGCCGTGGAGCAATTCGTCGGCGGTCCGAAGGCCAACTCCAACCTCGTCGGTCTGGTGGCCTGCGTTCAGGGCGAGGCAACGCGCCTCGGCGTGCGCGTGGTGTCCTACTATCCCGCCACGGTCAGGAAGCACTTCCTCGGAGGCATCAAGCCGCCCGGCAACATCAAGGCGGCGGTCTATGCGCGCTGCCAGATGCTCGGCTGGAAGGTCGAGGACACGGACGCGGCTGATGCGGCTTCCCTGTGGGATTACACCTGCTCGCTTGAAAGCCGGGCTCACCAGATCACCAGCGTCGGGGGCCTGTTCAGATGAGCGACGGGTGGCAGCGCCGCGTGGCTGACCTTCTTCGTGAGGGCTTCGGTGTCGAGGACATCGCAATCCGCATGAAGTGCAGCACCGCCGACGTGCGGCGCGAAGTGGAAATTCTCAGAAATGAAGGGCGGCTCAGGGACGTTCTGGGCCTGAAAGGAGAAGCATGAGCGCGCATCTGTTTGACTCAGAAATCGCGTTGAAAGTGGGCGTCAACGCTGCCGTGATCTATCAGAACATCGTTTTCTGGTGCGAAAAGAACGCGGCGAACGGGAAGCACATCCATGACGGCATGGCGTGGACCTACAACAGCGTTCGCGCCTTCTCGGAGATGTTCCCCTACCTGACCCAAGATCAGATCCGGCGCGCGATCGAGCGCCTTGAGGCGGGCGGCTTGATCGCCACCGGAAATTTCAACGAGGACAGCCGCGACAGGACCAAATGGTTTTGTGATCTACGCCAGACACATTTGGCATCAATGCCAGAGACATTTGGCGTGAATGCCAAAGCATTACCAGATAGTAAACCAGATAGTAAACCAGATGGTAAACAACGTGCGTGCGAGAATGGGCTTTTCTCAGCAGATGAAACGCCTCAGCAAGACCGAACGGCGGATGCTTTCAAAAGGTTCTGGAAGGTCTATCCGAAGAAGGTTGCAAAACAGGACGCCCTGAAAGCTTGGCAGAAGCAGATCAAGGGCGGTCACGATCCTGAAATGATGATCGACGCGGCGGCGCGATATGCGCAGACCGATAATGTGGCGCGCGGATTTACGATGAATCCGCAAGGCTGGCTCAACGGGAAGCGTTGGGAAGATGAAAACCTTCCCCAACCCTCCAAGCCTATGACGCTTGAGGAACGCGCCCGCCGTCTCGGTCCGCAATGGGGCGAGGTGGTGCGGTGAGAGTTGTAGTCGCCTGCGAATATTCGGGCCGCGTCCGGGATGCCTTCCTTGCCAGAGGCCATGACGCCATGTCCTGCGACCTGCTGCCGACCGACAGTCCCGGCCCGCACTACCAGGGCGATGTGCGGGACGTTCTGGACGCCGGGTGGGATATGATGATCGCTCACCCGCCCTGCACCGACCTTGCCGTGTCTGGGGCGCGCCACTTCCCCGCCAAGATCGCGGACGGGCGGCAGGGACGGGCGCTGGATTTCGTGCGCCTGCTGCTGAATGCGCCAATCGAGCGGATTGCACTGGAAAACCCGGTCAGCGTGATTTCGACGCAGATCCGCAAGCCTGACCAGGTGATCCAGCCTTGGCACCACGGACACGGGGAAACCAAGGCCACCTGCCTTTGGCTCAAGAACCTGCCGAAATTGAAACCGACAAACATCGTGGATGGACGCTCAGACCGCATCCACAAGATGCCGCCCAGCCCGGATCGCTGGAAACTGCGCAGCACCACCTACGCCGGGATCGCCGCAGCGATGTCGGATCAGTGGGGCCGTGAGTTCCAACTGGAGTCCGCAGAATGACCCAGACCGTCAAATGCCGGATGCCGTCCTGCCATCGGCGCGTGAACGTCTCGAACGCCGCGGGCGTCTGTCAGGCACACCTTCACTCGTCCAAGTGCCTGTGTGGCAACTGCCCGCAGAACCGCGGCCAGCGGCCCGGCACGCAAACCGTGATGGTTCGTGAAGCGCCGGGCTGTTCATGGGGGCAGGCGGTTGCCGCGCCTGTGACGTTGCCGCGTGCACCGTGGGAGGAAAGCCGGTGATTTTCTCCAATATCGAAGCGGAGCAACAGCTTCTCGGCTGCATTCTCATCGCCAACGACACGCACGCGCTGGTGGCCGATCTTCTCGGGCCCGACGACTTCGCGGAACCGCTGCACGGTCGGATCTACGACATCGCCGGGGCAAGGATCGAAAAGGGACATCTCGCCTCGCCGGTCACGATGCGGCTGGCGCTTGAGAACGATCCGGCGCTGAAGGAGTTGGGCGGGCCGGCGTATCTCGCCAGAATGGCCGGCGCTGCCATGTCACCGAATGCGGCGCGCGACTATGCGCGGTCGATCCTTGAGGCGTCATGCCGTCGCAGGCTTCATGAGGCCACGCAGGAGGCGGCAAGTCGGGTTTCCGAGGGTGAGGATAGCGGAGAGGTCAAGATGCGCCTCCTGCACGCTCTCTCCGCGCTTCCCGAAGCGGGCGAGGAAAGCAGTTACTCGCTTCAGTCGGCGGTTCTGGATGCGGCGCGTCATGCCGTGGACGGGTATCAGGGCAAGACGGAGTTCCTGAAAACCGGATTGGGCCCGCTCGATCGGATCATCAAGGGTCTGGCGCCGGGGGACAACGTGCTTCTCGGCGGGGCAACGAGCATGGGAAAAGCGCAGCCGTTGACAAGCATGGTCCTGGCGCTGGATGGGTGGAAGGCGATGGGCGATGTCCGGGTTGGCGACCGTCTAGCGTCAGTCGATGGGGCCGAGTCCGTGGTAACTGGTATCTTCCCGCAGGGTGAGCGGCAGGTTTACCGGGTGACGTTCAAGGATGGACGTAGCGTCCGCTGTTGCGGTGAGCATTTGTGGGAAGTTGGCGGGTCGTTCATGAAAAGGACGCGCGTTATTTCTACAGAAGAACTCGCGGAAAAGCTGAAGTTCTCCACGGCGCGCGGACGGATCACGGTTCCGCTGTTCAAGGGAGAGTTTGGGGCTGAGTACGATCTTCCTGTCGATCCGTGGGCTCTTGGTGCGTTCATCGGAAACGGGCATTTCCCCGAAGGCGGTAACCCGATGTTCAGCACGGCAGATGCGTCAACACTTTGGCGATTTGCCAACGCTCTTGGTGAGGGGCATGAGGTTGTCGCGGCTGGTGGTTATGACTATCGGATCAGGGGTCGTGAGCGTGGATTGACGCGGTTTGCCGCATCCCTGGATGCATTCGGACTGCGAGGCTGTCGCGCTGAGACGAAATTCATCCCGGTGGAATACATGCGCGCCGGGAATGAGGTTCGACGCGAAATCCTGCAAGGATTGCTGGATACCGATGGATGGGTGGAGTCGTTCGGCGCTGTCAGGTATTCGACAAGCAGCGCGAAGCTGGCCGATCAGGTGCAAGAGTTGGTGCGCTCTCTCGGTGGAACCTGCACGATCAACCAGAAACTGCCGAAGTTCACGCACAAGGGTGAGAACCGGGTTGGGCAGGTGCATTACGTCCTGAATGTCAGACACGACGATGCCGCCTCGCTGTTCTCGGTGCTTCCCAAGAAACGCAGGTGCGGAAGGGTGAAGCCGGTAACGCTGACGATTGTGAGCATCGAGCCAGATGGTGTGGAGCCGGTTCAGTGCATCAAGGTCAGCCATCCGCGGCAGCTTTATGTGACCGACGGGTTCACCATCACGCACAACACATCCGTCGCGCTGGAAATCGCCAAGAATGCGGCCTTTTCTGGGAAGGGCGTTGCCTTCGTCTCTCTGGAAATGACGCGGCAGGAACTGGCAACGCGGATCATCTCGCAAGCTGCAAGGGTGCCCTATGCCAACCTTCGTGACCCAGAGGCGATGGAGGAAGACGACTTCAGGAAATGGGTCGAGGCGGCAAAGGGCGTCGGTGACGGCGCGATGCGGATCATTCCCAAGCATGTGAGGGACATCCCGGCCATTCATTCCGCCTGCAAGCGGGCTGGCCTGTCACTTCCTGGCGGCAAGGTCGATCTGGTCGTGGTGGACTATGCGCAACTTGTGAGAGGCCCCGGCAAGACGCGGTACGAACAGATGACGGAAGTTTCCATCGGGCTGAAGCACATGGCCGGCCTTCTCGGGTGCCCAGTGATTTCTCTGGTCCAGCTTTCAAGGGACATCGGCAACCGCGACGACAAGCGGCCGCAACTCTCCGACATCAAGGAAACCGGCCAGTACGAGAATGACGCGGACTTCGCCATCTTCTGCCATCGGGAAAGCTACTGGCTTGAACGGCAGGGGCCCAAGGCCAACCTGAAGGGCGACATCACCGAACAGGCCAAGATCGACTGGAAGGCCGATCTGGAAGCGGTGCGTCACAAGATCGAATTTATCGTGCGCAAGAATCGCCACGGGCGGCTGTCATCGGCCGAGATGTTCTTCCACGCGCCTACCATGCGCTTCGCAGAGTTGCGGGACGCGGCTTCAGAGTTCATGTAGGGAAAACGATGCTCGATCCGAAATGGCTGCGCGAAATCCAGAAACTCGGGTGGATCATCCGATCCGCCGATGAAACGAACGTCTGGGCGGCATGTCCGCGCGACGGCTGCACCATGACTGCAAAGTTGCGCGAGGATGGGCCGCTGCCCGGCGTCTGCAAGCGCGGCCCTGATCTTTCGGAAAAGTCGGTCGAGTTCTTTGACGACGCGCGGGTGTTTCTGCGTGACCGGCGCGAGGGGTTGGCGCTGACCATCCGCGAAGTTGAGGAATCGGCCGGCATCACAGTTGATTTCCTCGCCAAGTTCGAGAAGGACGACCCGTCGAAGATCCCGAACGCGCAAACCTTTATCGAATGGGCCAAGACGCTCGGTTACGAGGTTGTCTTGCGCCCGGCGCCGCTCCCGCCGACGACGCTTCGCATCCTGTCAGACACACGCGCAAAGTTGCGCATGCGTCTCAACAAGTTCAGGATTCACGGGGAACGTCGGTCAAGAGGGTGATAATCCGCTCAAAGGTCCGCGACATCTCGACCATCTGGCGCGAAATCTCCGCCTGCTGCTCCAAGAGCGTCTTGAACTCCCCGACGATTGCAGCATCGCCAAGGGCGCCCGCGACTTCAACCCGCGCCCGTTCCCACTCCTGAAGCAACAGAAGCGCCATGATCGGCACGCTATGGTCCCGGCGCCAGCGGAACGCGGTCTGTCGGCTCACGCCCAGGTCATGCGCTGCTTGGTCGACCGATCTGGTCTGTCCATACCGATCGGTGATGATCTGGTCGAACAGTTGCGTCCGCTCCTGGTCGGTCATCGCGTGCAGGGTTTCCGGCGTGAATTGCGCGCCCGCTGGTTTGTCCATCTGGTTCCTCGCTTGCCCATTTCTGGGCGTGGTGATAGTCGCAAAGTTGCCCGACTCTCTCGGGTGCTTGCAAGCGGGCCGGGTGGAGTCGTGTCCCCCGGCCCATCTGCTTAGAACAGGTCCAGTTGCCGCGCCGCGGGCGCCAAGTTGCGTTCACAACCTGGAATGACAAGCTGCTCGCCCCCGGGGGTGAGTTCTGACCGATAGCCGACGCGGCGGTGTGCCTGCCCTTCGTAATGCCGGATCAGGTCGGCCGGTGTGGCATATCCCCAGGCGCAGGCGCGGCCGTTCTGTCTCTCGTCCAGAAGGCCAAAGCATCCGTTGGGCAGTTGGACAATCTCGAACGTTGGCAAGGTGCGGGTGCGGCCGATGGTGCCGCCTGTCTCTTTCCAGTTGGAAGGGTGCATCGGTCAAGTCTCCCGGATCGCTTGGCGGTTGATCGGCAAGGCGCGCAACATTGCAAGCGCCGTGTCGCAATCCTCGATGAACGGCTCTTCCTCTCCGTCGTAGTCGTTCATCTCCAGCCGTTCCCGCGCTTGCTCAAGCGCCGCGATAGCCTCGGCCGCGGCGACGTGCCATTGTAAAAGGTCTGCCTTCATGTCGTGTCTCCTTCTCTCTGCTGCGTGTCGTGGCGCATGGGGGAAGGGCGCGCGCGGCGCCCCTCTGGCAATGCGTCATTCCTCCAGATCAATCGCCCACCGATGCCCACCAGGGCTGGCATAGCGGTAAATCCGCGGCTTATCGCCAGTGCTGATCTCGCCCGTGGCATAGCAATGCTCTAGTGCCGCCTGTGCCTCTTGCTCGCTCTTGTAGCCGTATGCGTAGGTATAGCGCATGGGTCAAACTCCGGTCCGAAGGGCGCGGCACTCACCAAGGGAAACCTGCCACGCGCGGTGCGATCTGTACTTATCCCACGGCGTGCGCTTGGCTTCCCTGCGGCAAACCCCTGCCCAATTCAGGGCGCAAGCGTGGCGGTGCAACACTGGACGGTCGATGATTGCCGATGCGCGAACGTCCGTCATCCACCTTCCCGGCGTCCACCACGCGCGGCGCAACAGGTATTCGGTGCCGTTGTGGGTGAAGGTGCGCCCAAAGCAGGGCCCGCCACCGTATTTCCATTTGAACATGTAGGCATCGGCCCTGATCGCGCGATGGAGGGCTTTCCATTCGTTCCGGTTCATCTCAACCCCCAAACCCATAGAATATCCAAGCCAGCGAATAGACGATTGCGAACAGCGACAAGGCGCCCAGGAAATCACCGATCATTGCTTGGCCCCCCGTTCCGTGTGGACCAGCAAGGCAAGGTCGCGGTCGCCCATATCGGCAAGCGTGATGCGGTCAGCCGTGATCCGGTCAGCCGTGAACACGTCGCCGTCGTCCGACAACCAAGCGCAGAACGCGGCCGCTACATCGCGCGCAAGCGGCTCATAATTCCCCGCTCCATAGTCAAAGCTGAAAGTCTTGCGAACGGGACGGCTATCGTCGCTGGGCCATCCTGCCCAGCTTGCCACCCATCGCGCGCCGCGTGTGTTCGTCGGCCCGTGATAGCGGATGCGGATGAAATGCGCGTGGTGAACTTCGGTCATTGTCGTGTCTCTCTCTCTTGCCCGGTCGGGCGGTTGTGTCGGCGTCGTGTTCCGATAAAGACAAGATAGGCGCAATCCGATACAACGTCAATACCTAAAGTGTAAAAAAGCGATACCGTCAAGCTGCGCGGTGCATAGACCAGGATCAGCCCCCGCGCATAGCGTCCTACGCATGACCGCCACGCCCAGAACGCCAGTACGATACAACCGCGCTATACCGTCCCCCACAGGGGCGCATCCCCCCCGTATGCGTCCCAAACTCCGCCACGCCCTCGCACTAATCGCAGAAGAAGGCAGAACACAGAGAGAAGCAGCCCTCCGGGCGGGCCTCAATGAAAAGAGCCTCTCACGCGCAATCCAGCGCCCAGAGATAGGCGCATACCTCGAAACCCTCAAAGCACAAGCCGTAATGGATGCAGGCGCTTTGAAGGAACAAGCCAGGGCAGCAGCTATCCGCGTCGGCCTCGAATTGATGCACGAAGCCAAGTCCGAGCAGGTGAAGGCTAGGATGGTGGAGTTCTTCGCGGGCGAGGTCAAAACCGGCGCCTCCGTGAACGTGCAAGTCAACGTCGATCGGGGGGGCTATGAGTTCGTCCGACCAGGGGCGCGGATGGTCGATATCACCCCTCTACCAGATGACGCATCTGGTGGCGATGATGCGCAAGAGCCTGACAATCAATGACAATCGCGCACGCCTGCAACAATGGGCCGATGCAAGGGCAAGTCAGAGGGCAGGGACAGGGCGGATGCAGGGCCGACCCACCCCCCCGATTGAGGGGATGCCCGGAGGGGGGCCGGGGGGAAAATCGGCCGCGCGGCTTGTGCTACTCCACCCCCCCGCTCTCGCATTTTTTTACCGTAATTTTTTGCATTCTGGCCTAAATGTAGCGGATTGGTACTGAAAGTGAGGATGGATGCCGGGCTGGTATATTTCTGCTGGTCTGGCGTTGGTAGCGGATTGGGACTTTGGAGGATTTAGGGATGTCTGAGCGTCGGATTTGGATTTGTGAGTGTGGGTGTTCGACGTTTTAGTTGTTTGAGGATGGGGGTCATGGGTGCGCTTCGTGTGGTTTGGAGTTTCATGACGGGAGTTGGTACGAGGTTGTCCCTGAAGCGGGAGAGTATCAGGGTGAGCCTTTCCGGGATGTGATGGGGAATGGGTGCGTGGACTTTGCGCGGCGTCGTGTGAAGCGGTTGGTTGAGGGGGATGATGTGGCGATGATTGTGGTTGCGAAGTCTGGCGGGGAGGTGAGTGCGTGGTTTGGCGGGGATACGACGGATGAGCGGAAGGCTTGGTTTGGCCGGCGTCTGAGTGATGCGCGGGCGATGCTGAAGAAGGTGATGGTCGATGCTACCTAGAACGTCGCGGGGGAATTTCGTCTACGTTCCTGACGGGGAGGTTCTGTCCGGGTTCTTCTGGGATCGGGGGGAGTTGTCGATCATCCAGGGGCCTATTCAGAGCGGGACATCTTCGTGTTCGGTGATGAAGGTCTGGGCGATTGCGGAGGAACAGGAGCCGGATTTCGACGGTGTGCGTCGGACGCGGTGGCTGGTGACGCGGGACACGTACAAGGAACTTCGGGAGACGACGATCAAGACATGGCTGGATTGGTTCCCTGAAAACGAGTGGGGGCCGATGATCCGGTCTGAGCCGGCGCTGCATCACCTGAAGCGCAAGCATTCGTCTGGGGATGGGACGGTCGTTGACTGCGAGGTCATCTTCATTGCCATTCCAGATCCCGACGTGGCGGAACAGGTCTGTGCGTCCTACGAGATTACGGGCTTCTTTCGGAACGAGGGGCAGTTCTGCGAAAAGGCGGTGATTGACGAACTCCTGTCCCGATGTGGGCGGTATCCGTCGATGAAGAACGGGCCTGGGGCTTCGTGGCACGGCGGCTTTGTTGACCTGAACGCGCCAAGGGAAGGGCACTGGATCCCCTACATGCGCGGCGACCTTCCACTTCCTCAGGAATGGAGCGAGGAACAGAAGGCAGAGTATGTGAAGCCTGCGGGCTGGAAGTTCTTCGTGCAGCCTCCGGGGCTCGTTGAAAAGAAGATCGACGGGCGGATTGTCTATCAGGCCAACCCGAAGGCAGAGAACCAGAACCACACGAAGAAGTCCTACCTTCAGATCATTCAGGGGAAGTCGAAGGAGTTCATCGACCGCCGCGTCATGAACAAGGTCGGTCTCTATTCCGATGGGAAGCCGGTCTACCCGACCTTCTCGGAACAGGACCACATCGCCCCGGTGGAGATGTCCCCGATTTCCGGCGCCCCGATCATCGTGGGCCTGGACTTCGGCCGCGATCCGGCCGCAGCTTTCATGCAATGCGTGAACGGTCGATGGACGCTGCTCTCCGAACTGATCGGTGACAACGAAAGCGCCCAACTCTTTGCGCCGCGGGTGCGTCGGCATCTGGCCCAGAAGTACCCCGGCTACCACGCTGAGTTCTGGGGCGACCCAAGAGGCGGCGATGGGGTGCAGTCGGTCGAAACCACGGCCTACGACGTGTTCCAGGCCAACGGGATGCGGGTGCTTCCGGCAACGACCGACAACAACCCGGAAATGCGCCGGTCGACCGTGGAAGCGGTGCTCGAACGCCGCAACGCCTTCGCCGTGAACCCGTCCTGCATCACGGCAAAAACAGGCTTTGCAGGCGGCTACCACTATCCGAAGATCAAGGGCCTCCCCGGCGTCTACGCGGAACGCCCCCGCAAGAACCGCTACTCGCACATCGTGGAATCCGTCGAGAACGCCCTTCTTGGAGGGGGAGAGGGGGACAGCATCGTCCTGTCCTCCGTCACCAAGCCGAAAGTCTCGAAACCCGTCCGTCACCACATTTCGCTGCGGAGGCGCGCGTGATCGAATGGTACGTCGGTTTCTACGCCCCGGCCTTCCGCAACCATCTCGGCAAAATCGCCCCGACAAGCTGGTTCGGCCACGTCGAACTCTGGGGCTACACCGCCGATGACACATGGATGTTCTTCGACCCGCAGGGGACCGGAACCCGCATCCTCATCACGCATCACCATGACGACGTGATCGACCAACTCACCGCCAGACACACGCTCTGCGACACGATTTTCCGCCTCACGCCGCGCGACCATGCCCTGTTCCCGATCTTCCCGCCCATGACATGCGCCACCATCATCGGCCACATCCTCGGTCTACGTGCATTTACCCCGAAGGGCCTCAAGCGGAAGTTGGCCGCAATCGGGGCAGAGGTCATCCATCCGGCCATTGAAATTTAACGCATATCTGTAGATACTCAGGCGGTGCGAAGGAATGTTGGAAGCATCCCCCCGCACCTGACCATAGCGAGCGATAGGAGCGCCCGATGGCTAAAAAGCCACTTCCCACCCCAGAGCGGGTTCGTCAACTTCTTTCATTTGACCCAGAAACCGGGATTTTCACGTGGCGCGAGAAGCCGTGCCGCGGATGGAAGAAGGCCGCCGACATGACGGCAGGAACCCTAACCGTAAATGGCGGATACATCCGCATCATCATAGATCGCCGTGGCTACATGGCCCATCGCCTAGCATGGCTCATGGCCCACGGAAATGAGCCATTGGACCAAATCGACCACATCAACGGCAACAAGTCAGACAACCGGATCGCCAACTTGCGGGAAGCAACTGGTTCCGAAAACCAGCAAAACCGCTGCGTGTCGAAAAACAATCGCTCAGGTTCAATGGGGGTCAGCTTCAATAGGCGCAAGAGCATGTGGAAGGCTCAAATCAAGGTGAAAGGAAAAATCCATCACCTTGGCTGGCATGATGCCATCGCTTCTGCCTCAGACGCATACCTTTCCGCTAAGGCGGCACTGCACAAATTCTGCCCTGAGCCACGGAAACCTTAGCGGTGCATGTATCAGACCAAAATTGCCCTCCATGATGCGCGCAATTGGAGGCAGAGACAGTGAAATCACCCCGTGAAGATCCGGCAGACAAGGCGGCGAGGCTGCGGGAACGCCGCCTCTCTGAACTTGAACTGACGCAAACGACCGAAAAGCAGGCGGGCGGGCTCGGAAACGATCTCGCCTCGGTCTTTGGCCTTCGCTCCATTCCCATGTTCGGCATGGCCGGAAAGGCAGCGCCAGCTTCGATCCCAGGATCTTCTTCAAGGCCAACCCCGAAGCCGACCTATCCGATGCCGCGCGGTAGCGACCGATGAAGCCAGGCAAGGAATTCTCGACGCGCTATTCCGCCGCGAAACGCTGGCGCGACGACGTGCGCCCGGCGATCGAAGAAGTCATGTCCTTCTGCCGCCCCGGAACGGAATTCCTGTTCTCGAACGCGACGAAGATGGAAGATACATCGACCTTCATCTCGCTCCCGGAAGAACTGGCAACCGATCTGGCCGGCGACCTGATTACCTACTTCACCCCGACTGAAGTGCGGTGGGCGTCCTATGAAGTGATTTCGGACGTTCCAGAGGAAATCGCTGACACCATCCAGGCACTTGTCCAGGAACGCGAGGACAAGATGTTCTCGCTGATCCAGTCCTCGAACTACAACGACATGGCCCCGCAATGGGGCTTTGAAGCCGCCACCCACGGCACGCCGGCGATCTGGGTCGAAGCCTCGCACATCTCGATGCCGATCCACTGCGAAGCCGTCCCTGCGAACGAACTGCTCGTCACTCCAGGACATCGCGGCTTCCTCGACCGCTTCCGCGAAAAGACCGTCCTTGCGTCCACGCTGCCCGCGCTCTTTGCCAATCAGGATTACGACCTGAGCGAACCGCGCATCCGCTCCAAGATGGAAAAGCCCGGCGCGACCGTGAAAGTCTGTTGGGGCTACTGGCTGGACTGGTCCGATCCCGGAAACCCCATGTGGGCCTCGGAAGTGACCGTGGACGGCATCCGCGTTTCCCCGGAAAAGCAGATCATCGGTCCGATGACCGGCGCCTGTCCGCTTCTCGTCGGCCGCTTCAACCCGCTGCCGGGCAGACCGTGGGGCCGCGGGGCAGGCATCAAGGCCCGGCCCGACATGCGCGTGCTGGACAAACTCGCAGACCTCGTTCTCTCGGGCATGGAACAATCGCAACTCAATACCATCATCTATCCCTCGGACGGCGCACTTGATCTGGAAAACGGCATCATCGCCGGAACTGCCATCCCCGCGGGGCGGAACTTCTCCCGCGATCAGATCTACGATTTCTCGCGCAGCGTGAACGTCGATCAGGGCTATTTCGCGGAAGATCGGAAAGCCGACGAACTCCGCAGGGCCTTCTATCAGGATGGCCCCCGCCAGCGCGGAGAAACCCCTCCGACCGCCGCTCAATGGCTGGACGAACGCCGCCGCGTGCAGCAGCGCATCGGCAAACCATCCGCCCCGCTCTGGTCCGAACTCATCCTTCCGATGATCCAGCGGTTCGACTATCTGGGCGTCCAGCTTGGCGAGTTCCCCGATGCAATCACCCACAACGGCCGCAATCTGAGCGTGGCCCCCATCTCGCCGCTCACCAAGGCGCAGAACCAGGACAAGGTGATGGTGGCGCGCTCGAACCTCGAACTCGCCGCCATGACCTTCGGGGAATCCTTGCCGCAGGTCATCGACATGCCCGCCACCCTGAAGAACATCCTCCGTGCTTCAGGCGATGAACTCACCGTCATCAGTGAAAGCCAAGATGCCCCTCCCGCTCCGGTTCAGTGAACCCGGCCCGCTTCTGACCTACCTGTCATGGCTTCGCAGCTTCGACGGGAAGGCGGCAGACAAGGCCATCGCCGCCATCCGCACGCTTCTTCTGACGGAAGAAGGCGCTATCCTGTTGGATTTGATGGAAAAAGCGACGAAGGATTTTCCGGTCCCCATTCTCGCTGACCCGCGTGCATTAGAAGCGCGCAACGCTCAGAGTTTCATGCCGCTCGATCTCAGGAGGATCATGAGCGATGAAACTGAACAACTTCTTCAACGACAGAATGACACGGGCCCCGGAAAACGAGGGGGGCGGTAGTCCCGCACCCGTCGAACAGGCAGCGCCGGATTTTTCCTTCATCCCCGCCGACTACCAGAAGGACGGCCAGCCCGACCTTGCCGCCTTCGGTGCGCACTACAATGACCTTGTGGCCCGCGATGCCCAGATGGCGGAACGCGCCGGCCAGATCCCGGAAGCCTACGAATTCGCCCCCTCCGAAGGCTTGACCTTCGACGGGCTCGACCTTCCCGAAGGCTTCTCGGTCAATCTCGCCAAGGACGACCCGGCAATGGCGCCGCTGTTCGATGAACTTGGCGCGTTCCTGAAGGACGTTGGCGCCCCGGCCTCCGCAGCCTCGAAAGTCTCCGACCTTCTGGCCCGATACGAGGCGGTCAAGTACTCGCAAGCCTACGCCGCCAACAAGGCGGAAATGGAAGCCCTTGGAACCCCGGCGCAACAACAGGCGCGGCTTTCCTCGATCGAACGCGCGCTTCAGACGCGCCTTCCCGCCGATCAGGCAACGGCGCTGAAGAATGCCACCCTCTCTGCCGCAGGCGTGAAGGCCCTTGAAGCCCTTCTCCGTCCTGCCGGCCACACCACCCCCGCAGCGCAGCCCACGAAGCCCGACACGGAGAACATGTCTCCGATGGAACGGCTTCGCTTTGCCAACTCGAAAACCTGAAAGGCTGAAAAATGGTCCATACCCTTCCTGAATATGCAAAGACCGTGGCGGTGGAGAAATCCCGCGCCATCATCGAACTGTTCCCCGAGGAATCCGACATTCTCGGCGTCCTGCCCTACAAGACCGCCCCCGGTGGCCGCTACGGCTACTTCCGCGAAGGCGCCCTGCCGAACAACATGGGCTTCCGGGCGATCAACGAAACCCCGCTCGACGGCTACGGCGTTGTCAACGACCTGACGGAACAGTGCTTCCCGATCGCCGGCAACATCGACGTGGACCGCGTTCTCATCAACCGCTACGGCATGGAACGCCGCTCGACCGAAGAACGCATGTCGATCAAGCGCAAGGCGAAGGTTCTGACCGACACCTTCATGACCGGCGACAACTTCTCGAACCCGAAGGAATACACCGGCATCAAGAACCGGCTTCGCGCTGTCGGCTCTGGATCGACTTCGGTGGACGGCTCGAACTACGAAAGCCGCGTCATCGCCAACTCGCAATCGTCTGGCGGCGGCGCCCTTTCCCTGGCGATGCTCGATCTGGCGATTTCGCTGGTCGAAAACCCGACCCACATCCTGCTTCCCAAGAAGCTGCGTGACCGCTTCCCGGCCGCGGTGCGGGATGCGGGCGTCGGCGGTGTCTACACCAACGACACGGAGGACATGGGCCGTCGCGTGGCACGCTATCAGGGCCTGCCCATGCTGATCGGCTACGGCATCACCCCCTTCGGTGCCTTCCTGCCCTTCAACGAAGTCGCCTATGGCGGCGGCTCGGCCGTCACCGCGTCGGTTTACATCCTGTCGTTCGGTGAAACCGGCGTCTCCGGGCTGGAAACCTCGCCCATGCAGGTGACGGACATCGGCCTCATGGAAAACGGCGTCCACTACCGGACCAACATCGAACACGACACCGGGCTCTGCATCGAAGGCGCTTATGCCGGGATGCGCCTGTCGTCCGTGACCGATGCGGCCATTGTGAAATAAGGAGCAACCCCGATGTCCTACAACAAGTCCTACGCGATCGACGCAGCAACCGGCCTCGTCAAACGGGCCGCTGCCCAAGCCGCCCTCGCCGCTGACGGCTATGTCGGCTCTCAATGGGACCAGGGGGCCGCTGCGGCGACCGACTGCGTTCTCGTTGCGAATATCGAGTCCATCGTCACCAACGGCGCCACGGGTGAAACCTACAAGTTCTACATCCTCGGCTCGAACGTGGCGAACCGCTCGGATGCCGAAGTCCTTGGCTACTTCCAGACCGGCAAGGCTTCGCAACTGACCGGCTCGCAGGAAACCAAGGACGGCGCGGCGCTGGATCGCTTCGTGGTCCCGTTCCGCACCGAAAAGAACCGGACGAAGTTCCGCTACGTCGACCTCTATCTCGACGTGACCGGCACGGCGCCCTCGATCGCCTTCAGCGCCTACGTTTCGAAGGAGATCTGACATGCCGAAGATGGTGAAGCTCGCAGCCAACCCGGCGTTCAAGCCCGCGACCGATGAGGACAAGGCGGCGAGCGCCGCCGCGAAAGCCAAGGGCGCGGTGGAATACGACTACGTGACGGCGATGGAGAACGTGGCGAACAGCCGCGGCCTTCTTGTCATCGTTCCTGACGTTGCAGAGACTCAGGCAATGGCCCCGCGCCGGCTTGAGGACATGAGCCTTGAAGAACTCAAGATCATGATGCTGTCACTCGGCATCAAGACCGAGAAGCAGATGCGGCGCGTGGATGTCGAACGCCTTGTGCGGTCGCGCATGGCTGAAATCGACATCACGGAGGAAGAATAGGCCCCACGCGGGCGGTCCTCCTGAAAGACCGGGGCCCTGAAGGGGGGCGGGGAAACTCGCCCCCTTTTGCTTTGTGCATTTGGTCCCAAGGGCCGCGTCGGGAATATCCGGCGCATGAGAACTTCATACTCCATGCTTCAGATCATCAACGCCGCGCTCTCTGAGCAGGGCGAATATACCGTCAACGGCGAAGATGCCTCGAACGAATGGCTGGTGCTGTCGCGCAACTGGCCGCTGATCGTTGAAGCGGAACTCGAAGATGGGGCCTACAATTTCACCCGGCGTCAGGTCCAGTTGGAAACCCGCACAGATGGGAAGTACGGCTATGACGATGCCTATGCGGTCCCCCTCGACGTGCTGCATGTGCGCCGCCTCTGGACGGAGGATGAGGGCGGTGTCCGGTCCTTCCCCGACTGGACGCAGGACGGATTGAACGTCTACGTCAACGATCCGAACGGCTGCTTTGTCGAAGTCGTTGAAGTGCCGGGCGTCGATCTGTGGAGCGCCAACTTCGCGCGGGGCATCCAGCTTCGGCTTGAAGCGGTCATCCTTCGCTCGTTGAAGTCGGAACCCAATCAGGCGGCAGACATGGACGCCCGTGCAGAGATGCACTTCGACCGCGCCCGCGTGAAGTCCAGCAAGTCCCGCTCTGCGACCGAACCCTACCGGGAGGGGCGGCTTCACAGTGCCCGGTTCCGCCGTGGCTAAGAGAACCATCACCCAACGCAGCTTCGCCCTCGGGGAAATCATCGGTGATTTTCTGGAAGGCGACGATCTGGAAGTGCGCCAGAACTCGATGCGCAAGGCGCTGAATGTCCGCGTCACGTCGGCCCGCACCGTCATGTCTCGCCCCGGAACCTATCTGCGCAAATCGGTCAGCACCGCAGAGGACGTGATCGAAATCCGGCCTGGAACGGGACTGGTGTTCGGCCTCGTCGTCAACGACACATCGCTCATCATCATCGACTCGGCGGCGGCGACGGTGCAGACGATTGCTTCTGTGCCGTGGACCGATTCCTCGACTGTCTGGATCGAACCCTTCCGGGAACGCACCGTCATCGGTGGCCCCTTCGGCCTCTACGTCCTGACCTACACCGGCACCTTTGCCCTGGCGGCGATGACCTTCGCCACGTCCAGCGGCGCCGGCCTAGCCCAACCCTATTGGGCCTATCGCAAGGACATCCAGATCCAGCCCTCCGCGACAACCGGCGTGATTTCCCTCACCGCTTCCGCCGCGCTCTGGACTTCCGGCTATGTGGGTCAACTGGTCCGCTACGGGGGCCGGGAAGTCTCGATCACCGGCTACACCTCCCCTACGGTCGTGACCGGCACGGTGATTTCCAACCTCCCCCCAAGCTACAACATCACCGTGGCATCATCGTCGGTGTTCCGCGTCGGGGACACGGTGATTGCGCAGGACACGAACTTCTCGGGCCTCATCACCAACATCGTCGGCAACGTTATCAGCGTCATTACGATCGAGTTCTTCGACGGACCCGACAACGCCGAAAAGCTGTCTGGTCCGAGCGGATCCACGACGGTCAGTTCCAAGACCCTCATTGCGCCACTCTCGTCCCCGATCTGGGACGAACCGCTCATGTCCCCGATCCGCGGCTATCCCCGCGCCGGTTCCTCTGCGGCTGGACGGCTGGCCCTTACCGACTTCCCCGCCGTGCCTGATCTGGTCGTCATGTCCTCTGTCCGAGACATCACCGACTTTGAGGCGGGCGCCGATGATGATGATGCCATCGTGCGGCAGGTTGGCGACAACGCGCCGCGCTTCCTCCATGCGATCAACGCTGGCGATCTGCTGCTGTTCTCCGACCGGGGCATCTACTACGTCTCGCTCAGGGACAGCGGCGTGCTTTCGCCGCGCACCTTCAACGCCATCCTGATCGACAAGCGGGCATCGAACCATGTCCGCCCGGTCCTTGTCGATGATGGTGTCGTGTTCGTGGAAGGCTCAGGCGAAACCATCTCGGCCGCGCGCCTCGACGGAAACATCTATCTGAAGTGGTCGATCACGCCGATTTCCAACTTCCACTCGCACCTTATCCGCACGCCCAAGAAACTCTGCGCGCCGCCGATCTACTCGAACTCGCCCGACAAGTACCTGTTCGTCATCAACTCGGACGGCACCATTGCCGCCGTGTCGTGGCTTGCGGAGTTCGGTCAGGAGAACATCGGCTTCGTGCCCTGGACGACTGACGGCCAATTCGTCAACGTCGCTCCGATCTTCGGCGGCTATTGGGCGATTGTCGATCGCGTCGTGAACGGTGTCATGACGCGGTTCCTTGAAGAATTCTCGGCAGATGCGGCGATGGACTGCATCGTGACCTATGAGGGTTCCCCGCTTACCCAACTCGCAGGCAACCATCTGCATGTCTGGTGTCAGGGGTACTATGGCGGCACGGTCTACGTGGACATCGACGGCAATATCGTGGGCGACACGCCGATGGGCACCTATTGCCTCGGCTTCAACTTCGTCTCGCGCGTCATGCCGTGGCCGGTCGAAGTCATCGAAACCGCACGGGCCGGGATGCTGAAGGCCCGCCTGATCCGGGTTTCCATCTCTGTCATGGACACGACCACGTTCCAGTGCCGCACCAACCGGACGACACGGACCATCGAAGGCTATCGCGTCGGGGACCAGACCAACATTCCCGCGCCGCTGAAAACCGAAGCCTTCCATTTCAGCGTGATCGGCAACCGCGACCATCCAGAAGTCGAAATCATCAAGCATCTGCCGGGGCCGTTCCATGTCCTCGCCATCACTCAGGAGGTAGCGATATGACATCCGGTCGTGAGCAAGAGGTTGTGGGGGCGTAAATGGGCATTACAGCGGTAGCCCTCGGCGCGCAGGCGGCAGGCAGCATCTTCGGCGGCATGGCTGGCGCCGCGGAGGCGCAGGGCGAGAAGAAGCGTGCCGAAACCAACGCCTTCATCGGTCGAACGCGGGCGATCCAGTCGAACCTTGATGCGCGGATGGGTCTTGAAGATGAACTCTCCACCATGCGCGCGACAATGGCCGCGAACCACCAGAGCCCGAACGTCGGCACAATGGAGTTGTTCAACGAACTCAGAAGCCAGCGCGGCCGGGAACGCAGGATCGACGTGGGCAACCGCATGGCGGAAGCGGCTGATTGGAAGATGGCCGGGAAGAACGCGGCCGCGAAAGGGAAGTCCGCGATGATCGGCGGCTTCATCAAGGCCGGGCCGTCGCTGTTCGACATCTATCAATTGAAGAAGGGCTGACATGGCTGAAATTCGCAAGATCGTTCGCAGCCCGTCGCTCTCGAACTTCCAGCAGGTTGCCCCGGAAGCAGGCGGCACCTTCCGCGCGCTCGCGGAGGCGGCGAACACTGCCTATGAGCATCTCCGCCCCGCCGCGCTGAAGGAGATGCAGGACAAGGGGACCGAACTCGGCAACGATTGGGTGCGGCAACAGGTTGGCGACCCCCTGGCGGGGATACCAACGGCCGGGACGGGAAATTACCGTTCCGCAATCCAGAAGGTCGAAAGCGGCGGGAACTATGGGGCGCGCGGCCCGGTCACGAAGTCAGGCGATCGAGCCTATGGCGCCTATCAGGTCATGGGTTCTAATGTCGGTCCCTGGACGGAAAAGCACTTCGGGCAGCGCCTGACCCCGGAACAGTTCCTTGCCAATCGTGAAGCACAGGACGCGGTGTTTGACGGTGAATTCGGATCATATGTCGCGCGGTTCGGGAACCCGCAGGATGCCGCCTCGATGTGGTTCTCCGGTCGCCCGATGTCCAAGGCTGGCAACGCGTCGGATGGCTACAACACCACGCCGGAATATGTGCGCAAGTTCACAGAAGCCCTTGGCACGGAGGGGCAGGTCCAGCCGACCCTTGTTCGAACCTCAGCCGGCAAACTGGAAGGCCGGTTGTTCTCGCCGCTTGGTGGCGAATTCCTCGCAGCGCACGACGCCGCCGCAGGCGTGGCCTATACCTCTGGCATCATGCTCAAGGGCATGACGGACATGATGGCCCTGTCCAACGAATACCTTCTCGATCCTGAAGGCTTCCGTGGCGCGGCGCGGTCCTATGTGGACAACATGGTGGCTCAGGCCCCGGAGCGGTTCCGCGGCGACATCCGCGCCTCGCTGGAAAAGGAAGTGGCGCGGCGCTACCTCGGCGTGACGGAGGACAAGCAGCGCGACATCCGCCAGCGGGCCGACAACAGTTCCGCCGCTCTGGCGGAGCGTTGGACCGACAATCTCGCGGAAGCGATGGCTTCGGGGAACAGGGATGAAATCGACAGCGCCCGCGCCGAACTCGATAGCATCCTCATGGCCCGCGAAAGCCTGCCCGGCGTGGCGTGGACCCGTGAGCAATCCGAGAACGTCATCCTCAAGGCGCATGAACAGGCTGACCGCATCCGCGCCTCCCGTGCAAGCGAAGTCAGGAAGCAGAACGAGAGTGCGCTTGAAACCATCGTCTCTGCGGCGAAGGAAGGGCTCCACGCCGGCAACGAAACCATCCTTACCGATCCGGCGATACAGGCGGCGATGCCTGAACTCTGGAAGAAGGCCGTTGGCGCGGTAACGCTGCGCGACTGGATGCCGACCTTCAAGTCAGCGACCCCTGCACAGCAGAAGGCCGCGATCGAAACCATGCGGTCTGAACCCGTCACCGATGACCTTCAGGTGGCAACCGTGAAAGCTGCGGAGGATGCCCATGCCGAAAGCCAGAAGGCGTGGGACGACGATCCGATTGCGCAGGCGGAAAGGACGCTCCCTCAGAAGCCGCCGCCGCTGCCGGATTTCACGAGCGGCGACCCCAACCAGTTCGTGAAGGCGCTTGGTGCGCGGCGCGACTATGCGCGCGGCCTGAAGGCGCAAGGCTACATCGACTTCGACGCATTCCTGACCGATCAGGAAGCGAGCGACCTCGGCCTTGCGTTGGGCAAGGAAACGCCCCCGGAAGTGCGCCTCGCCATCTCCACGGCGCTTGTGGCGGGCTTCGGGGATGATGCGGCGAAGGTGTTCCGCGAAATCAAGTCGAACGACCCTGTGACGCTCTACGCGGGAATGTTCGCGGCGCGCGGCGGCAGTGCGGCAACGTCGATGGAGGCGATGCAGGGGCAGGCGCTTCTTGATGCCGGTGTCGTCTCTCTCCCGGTAGCGGCAGAGCGGCGCGGCGCGATCACCCCCGGCATGGCAACGGCAATGCTCATCGCGGGCGTGAGCGGCGACAAGCAGGGCGAAGTGATGAAGTTCGCCAATGCGATCTATGCCTCTCGGGCGCGCGGGCTGGACCCGAAGTCGCAAGAGGCGCTTGGCATCATGAAGGAGTCCGTCCAGACGGCACTTGGTCAGTCCAAGAACCGCAAGGAAGAAATCACGGGCGGCGTCCAGAAGATCGGCAACAACGACGTGCTTCTACCGATCGGCGTGTCAGGCGATGCGCTGACCGACTCTCTGGAAAAGGCGTTCACCACGGGGCCGAAGCCGGAAATGACCATCTGGCAGAGAATGGACATGTTCAACAGCGGCTATGAGCCGCAGCCGAACCCCGACATGTGGCTCAAGGCCGGTGCAAAGTCGGTTCCCATGCACGGCGGCGCCCCTCTCGACTACAGCGCCTTCAACAAGGGCCATGTGCGCCTCACGCCGGTATCGGGCGGCATGTATGCGATGCAGATCGAAGTCGGTGACACGATTTCCGACGTGCAGGATGCGGACGGCAATGTGCTGACCTTCGATCTGAAGAAGATGATCGGGGCCGCGCAATGACGTGGTTCATGGATCAGGAAGGCGAAATCACCGTCCTGAAGCCGCGTGGGAACAACCTGCCCGTGTCGTCCTTCATGCAGGGCGTTGGCGCGGCGTTCACGCAGATGAGCATCGAGCGCGACATCTGGGGCGGCGTCACGCGGTCGCGGAACGACGCAGAGGCGGAAATCCTCGGAGAAGCCATGCCGCGCCTCGGGGAGCAGAAGGTCAGGGATGCGCTGAAACAGGCCGGCCAACTTCCCGACATCTTCGAGGGGCAGGTTCTGGACGCGGTGCGCCACAACAAGGAAGCCAAGGAAGCCATCCTCGGCATGGCGCGCGATGCACAGGCCGCAGACCCTTCGGCGTGGAACGGGATTGATCTGAGCCAGGACCGCATCGACCGGATGACGAACGAGCCGCTTCAGAAGGAATACCAGGACGCGCAAGACATCCTGGACATGACGCCGAATTCAGGCGCGGCCGGGTTCGTCGGCGGCGCGGCGGCAATCCTTTCCGATCCGAAGCAGATCCCGTTCCTGCTTATGGGTGGTGGGGGTGGTTCGATCCTGAAGGTCATGGCCCGCGAGGCTGCGATCAACATGGCCGCGGAATCCATCTACCTGCCCAAGCAGTTCGAGATGGCCGACCGCCTGGACATTCCAGACCCTGACGTGCGCGCGCAGCTTGCGATGGCCGCGGCTGGCGGCGCGGTGTTCGGCGGCGCCGTGGAAGCTGGACGGCGCGGATTTACGTATTTCCGCAGCCGGTCAGCCGTGAACCCTATCCCCGGCCTTACCGCGACGCAGAGCCAGATGGCGGTTGATGCCGCAGAGAACGCGCTTGTAGCGGGCCGCGACCCATTCCCTGACGCGGTGGATGCGATCGAGGCGCTACGTCCGCCGCCGCCGCCGCGTGAACCCCTGATCCTTATGCCTGAACAGCGCGTTCCAGAGGCAGAGTCGCCCTTGGTGCCGAACCAGATCGAGGAACGGCGGCTGGACCCGCTTCCCGGTCAGCAACCGGAACCCATTCCCAACGACGAACTCGTGTCTGGTCTTTCCGCCGCGCTGGATGATGCGAAGGCCGCAGATCGCAAGGGCGCGAAGCCGCTGGCCCGCTATCTGCGCTCCTCCAAGAGGCTGAAGGTCCATCCCGAAGGCGCGGCCGCTGCCGAACTCAAGGCGCGCGGCATCACGGCCAAGAGCGTGCCGGGCCTGTTCTCCAAGCAAGGACGGAAGGACTTCGACAATCTGGTTGCGACCGAGATGGAAGCGGAGTTTCCCGGCATCATCGACGCCACCAAGACGCAGCGCGGTTCCGACTATCTCGACCGCCAAGGCTTCATCGACGTTCTGACGCGCGACATCGAAGGCGATTCCACATGGCTGCGCACGCGGCAGGACGTTCTCGATCTGGAACGCCAGATGTACGAAGCCCAGAACCGCACCGCAAGCGAGTCCTTCGTTCAGGGAGAGAAGTACGAAGGCGGCTGGTTCGTTGACCTGAACGCCTACAAGTTCGACAATCCAGATTGGGAATATGCGATTGCCCAAGACTTCGATGCCTACATCAACCGTGAGTGGGCCGATACGTTCTTCACGCCGGAAGAAAAGGCGGAAGTGCTTACCGAACTTCGGGCCCGTGGCGGAGACGCCGGTTTTCTGCTAGAGCGGATGTCGGAACGGGAATTGACTGAAGGCTATTCCTATCCAAACACGGCAATGGAGCGCATCGACAATGGACTCCACTTTGAAGATGACATCACCCCGCAGGCAGGCCCTGTGGGACAAGGCGCAGGCGCTGATGGACAACCCCAAGGCGCACCCCGTGCAGATCCAGAAGGCGCAGCGGGCCCAAGAGATACTGGCGGGGTTGGAGCGGCACGCTTTGAGGGCACGGAACGAGTCCAAACAGGCGTAGACCAGCGCAACCGTGCTGAAATCCCGGCGCGTCAGCAGCAGTCGATGATGCGCAGGCTGGACCAAAGCCGCGTGGAAGATGACGCGGGCGGGCTGTTCGGCGGTGCGCAGCGCGACATGTTCTCGGAGCCGGCGGGGAAGGAAGCCCGTGTGCTTCAGGACCAGATCGCCGCCGATGTGCGTGACGACATCGCCAAGGCCGGTGACGTGAAACTCGAACTTGAAACCGTCGATGGAAGCAAGCTTCGCTCGAAGCAGGCTGTTCTTGACTACATTGATGAGGGCGACCGTGCGAGCGCCCGTCTCGACCTCTGCGGAAAGGGACCGGCATGAGTTTCTGGGATTGCGTGAATGATGCCGTCGATGAGGGGTCGATCGACAAGGACCGCGGCAAGCGCGCTCAGGAGATGTGGAAGGAGCGTTCCGACCTTTACGAGCGGCAGGGCCATTCACGCCAGACGGCAGAAGCCTTGGCGGCGGAGGATGTAAAGGCGTCATTCAGGAAAGAGGCGGGCGAAGTCAGGCATACCTATCTGGCTCGCCTTTCTGCTTTGCGTCGGATTGAGCATCAGGTTGATTCCGCGAAAGACCTTGGCCGCATCCAGACCAGCAAGATCGAATACAACGAACGGTCAGCGGATGCGCCGGCCTCCCTGGAAGGCAAGGCGCGCGGGCTGCGGCGCTATTTCAACTGGCGCCTGTCCTCCTTCCTGAAAGAGCATCACCGCGACATCCTCGGGCGCGTGAAGAACCCGGCGGGGCTCAAGGACATCGTGCGCGAACTGCACGGCGAGGCATCGGGAAATCCCGCGGCGAAGGTCACAGCAGAGGCGGTCAAGGCCGCACTGGAAGATCTGCGCCTCATGTTCAACGAGGCCGGGGGACTGATCGGCAAGCTGGACGATTGGGGCCTGCCGCACGCGCACAACCGCCGCGCCGTCACCAAGGCCGGGTTCGATCGGTGGTATGCGGAAATCAACGAAAGCATCAATTGGGAACGGATGACCGACAATCTGACCGGCAGACCCTTTCAGGATGCCGGTGGCCCGCCTCCCTCTGAAGCCATGAAGCGCACGGTGCTGAAGTCGGTCTACGATAACATTGCCTTCGGCAAGCAGAGCCGCGAAGCCGTCTACGGTCGCCCGCAAGGCGGGGCCATGTATCGCCAGATGAGCGAGCATCGCGTGCTGCACTTCAAGTCTGCCGACGACTGGATCACCTATAACCGCAAGTTCGGCACGGGCGACCCGTTCAAGAGCCTGATGAGCCACGTCCACAAGATGACGCGCGACATCGCCGTGATGCAAGAGTTCGGGCCAAGCCCACACATGGGCATGGATTACATGCGCCAGTATGCGGAAAAGCGGGCGCGCGATCTGGGCGACGAGGCTTTGGGCGACAAGGTGAGAAGCGATGCCACCCGTGCGCAGCAGATGCTTGCCGTCATGATGGGGCATGGCGAGGCGAACACCGCGCTTCAGCACTCCATCGCCACCTTCTTCAGCAGCACGCGCCACGTCATCACATCGGCGTTCCTTGACCGGGCAGTCGTTTCCTCGATGTCGGACCTGAACACGATGCGCCTTGCCGCGCAGTCGATGCAGATGAACCCGGCAAACGTCGTCGCCCGGCACGTCAAGCTGATGGCAGACAGCATGAGCCGCGAGGAAGCCATGCGCGCCGGCTGGATCTGGGACACGCTTTCCGACGCCGGAACGGCAATGGCGCGGTTCCAGCATGAGATTGCCCCGGCCGAACTGGCGGAGCGCCTTTCTTCCGCCTCGATGCGCGCACAAGGGCTGGCCTTCTGGACCGACACGGCACGGGTGGCCTTCCAGATGGAAATGGCCGGATACCTCGCGCGGTTCTCTGGGCGCGCACTGAAGGATGTCGATGCGCCGCTTCGCTCGCTTCTGGTGCGCCGCGGCATCACGGAACAGCAATGGGCGGCGTTCACGAACCCGGAGCACATGTTCAAGGCATCGAACGGCGCGACCTTCGCCTCTCCGATGTGGTGGGTGGAACACACCGATCTGAAGCGGTCAGAGGCGTTGGACATCTTCGAGAAGATGCAATCGCTGATCGAAGAACAGGGCGAATACGCGGTTCCGACGCAGAGCCTCTATGCGCGCAGCTTCCTTGAAACCTCTGCCCCTCCGGGCTCCTTCCCCTACGAAATCGCCAAGAGCGCGTTGATGTTCAAGTCGTTCACGGCGACCTTCACGGTGAACCAGTGGCGCCGGATGATGGCACAACAGACCATGCAGGGCCGCGTGATGTACGGGCTCAACCTTGCCGCTGGCGCGACCGTCATGGGCGCGATGGCGCTTCAGGTCGGGGACATCATGCTTGGCCGCGATCCGCAGGACATGACAAACCCGATGTTCTGGGCGCGGGCCTCCACCAAGGGCGGCGGCTTCGGCATCATGGGCGACATCATCTCGACGGGGCAGTCCTCTTGGGGTGGCGGCTTCATGTCATGGGCAGGCGGTCCGATTCCGCAGGCAGCGCAGGACATGTGGGATCTGACCTTCAAGAACGGCGCGGCAGTGCTGGCGGGCGAGGATGCGAACTTCGCCAAAGACCTCGCACGCATGGGCAAGCGGTATCTGCCTCTCGGACAGACTCCCGCAGTAGGACCCGCAATCGACCGGCTTCTCTGGGACCAGATGCAGTTGTTCCTTGACCCTGACAGCGTGGACGCGATGGCGAAGGCGTCCCAGAAGCGGCAGAACCTGACCGGGGCAGGGGAGTTCTGGATTCCCGGCGAACCAGCGCCGTCGCGGCTTCCAAACCTCGGGACGGCGTTCGGGCAGTAGTGCATTTGGTGCGCGGGGTGCGTCTCGCACCTTGCGCGCATGGCAACCGTCGCAAAAAACACCCGCTCCACCACGGTCGTTCTTGGCTCTAACTCGGCCGGGCCATTCGCGCTGACCTTCCGGCTGTTCGACACGGACGGCGTGAAGGTCTACGTGGACGGCATCGCCTCGACGGCCTGGACGCTCGCGGCCACCTTCACAGATGGCTTTGACGACGCGGCCACCATCACCTTCGATGCGCCCGTCATCAGCGGCAGCACGATCATCATCGACGCTGCGCTTGTGCCGTGGCGCGCGGACAATCTCATCAATGGCGACCAGAACCTTGTTGCCCGGCTGAATGTCGAACTGGCCCGCGTCTGGGCCACGCTGTCCGAACTGCGGCGCGACTCGGACCGCAGCTTGCGAAGCTTCACCGCCGCAGACCCCACCGCCGCGCTGGACTTCGATATTCTGACATCGGCGCAATCCTTCGCCGTCGCGGCCTCTGGCAGTGCAACCGCCGCCTCTGGTAGCGCAAGCGCGGCAGCAGCCAGCGCAGTTGCCGCCCAAGCAGCAGAGAACAGCCTGTTGGAGTGGAAAGGCCCGTGGGTGACGGCAACGGCCTATGCGCCGTCCGACATCGTGTCTCAGGGCGGAGCGTCCTACGTCTGCATCGTCGCCCATACCTCGGGCACCTTCGCCACCGATGTCGCCGCCGCGAAGTGGCAGGTAATGGCCGAAAAGGGCGCGGCGGGGGCTGGCACGGGCGACATGCTCAAGTCGGAGAACCTTTCCGGCCTCGCCAACTACACCATGGCCCGAACGAACCTCGGCCTTGGTGCGATGGCGACAAAGGCAACCGTCGCTTTCGCGGACATGACAGGCGCCGCCGTCGTGACTTCCGGCGAAACCATCGCGGCGAACAACAACAACACGACCCTTCCAACCAGCGCAGCAGTCAAGGCTTACGTGGACGCCAGCATCCCTGCCGCGGCCTCTGAGCAATTTCTACATGTCCGCGACGAAAAGGCTGCGGGCGCATTTGGGGGAACCTTCATAGAGGGATCGTTCATAACCCGCGCCCTCACAGGCGTCGTGTACAACAACATCCCCGGCGCGTCTCTCTCTGCAAACCGGATCACCCTGCCGGTTGGGAACTACCGCATCATCGCCTCGGCCCCGGCCTGCTCTGTCGGTCGCCATCGGGCAATCCTTTACAACGTCACGGCCGGCTCCGTCGCGTTCCTTGGCACAACGGAATCCTCCCCCCAGAACAGTAACGGACTATCGCGCAGCGTGGTGAATGGCCGCTTTGGGCTTCTTGCCACAAGCGCGCTTGAAATCCGGCACCGCTGCGAAGTGAGCCGAGCCGGGAGTGGCTTCGGCAATGGCCTGGATCTTGGCCTGAACGAAATCTACACCGACGTAATGATCTGGAAAATCTAGCAATATCAGCTAGATAAGGAGAAATATCAAATGGCAGTCGTCACTATTACAAGCGGAACGGGTTCCGGCACGACCGGGGCGCTCGCTTCAGATCAGGTGTTCTATGTCGCCTCGGGCAAGGTGCTGTTCAGCACGGACGGCGGCGTGACCTACATCCCCTTCGATGCCGGGGACAAGGTTGTGTTCTCGTCGGGCCTGACGGTCGATTACCTGAACGGGCATTCGCACTCGTCCGAATTCCGGCACATGGCCCTCTGATGCTGTCGAAGGGACATAATGCGCGGCTGTTTGCTCGGGGGAGCGTGCTTCGCCGCGGGCGGATCGGGTCACAATTCACCACGCAGATTTCTCCGATCCCCTATCAGAAGGTGGTTCTGGGCGAGGCGTATTCCTACAACGTCGCCATTCACTACGCTGGCAACCATACCTTTGTCCTCGCCCCCGGCTCGCCGCCGCTTCCCAACGGGCTGACGCTCTATTCCGACGGGACGCTTTCCGGCACCGCGACCGTGGCAGGCATGAACCAACAGCCGGTCATCCGCGCGACGAACGACATTTCCGGCCTGTCTGCGGACACAACGGTTCTCCTGTCGGTCGCACAGCGCCCCGGCGACCTTCCGGCGCCCGCGCTGACCGAACTGACATCGACCTCGTTCCGCATCACCAAGCCGACGCTTCCGGCCAATACCCCGGCGATCACCTCGATCGACATCCTGCGCGGGCCAACGCTGCCGCTGACCACGACGGGCGGAACGCTGGTGTTCAACGGCTACCCCGGAGGGAACACGACCTTCGACGTGACCGTCTCGCAGGCTGGATCGACGCGGCATGTCGCGTTGCGCGGCAAGATCCTTTGGGGCGACGGAACGACGCTGACCGCGAAGAGTTTCGATGCCGGCACCTTCACGCCCAATGTTTCCTCCATCACGCTGACCGGCGCCAATACCGCCCCGGCCTATCAGACGCAGCCGTCGATCAGCCCGGCAGCCGGGGCCGTCGGGACGGTGTTCACCCTCGACGGCGGCACGACATCCGGTCAGCCGACGCCGACCAATACGCTCACCGCGCTTACCCAGAACGGCATCGACGTGCTGGCGTCGGTCGTCGCAGGGCAGTTCACCTCGACCGAAGCCGGACCGCTGGTCGCCACCTGGCAGGCCACCAACGGCGTGCTGCCCAACGCGACAGCCCAGGCTACCGCGCAGGTCACGGTTGTTGCGCAGGCCCCGGCGCAGATGGCCGAACCCACACTGGCCGTCATCTCCGCAAGTCAGATCGACGTGACGCTTGCTGCCGCGCCAGCCGATGGCGGTGCCACGATCACCAGCTACGAACTGCGCTATTCGCTTGATCAGCAGAACTGGACCGTGCTTGCCGGTCTGGCGGCTGGCGAGACCCGCGCCCTGCTCGGCCTGCTGGCCTCGACGGTCTACTATGTGCAGGGTGCGGCGCGGAACGCGATCGGTCGCGGCCCGTGGTCGCCGTCGCGGATGGCGATGACCAATGCCGCCGCCGGCACCACGATCCGGTTCGGCCAGTACACCGCCGTGGGTGCCGGCGCCCAGGCCATCGCCGAGGCCGATGGAACCTATGGCCAGTTCACGGTTGCGGCCGGGACGATCACCCCGAACACCTCGCCGCTTTCGGTCGGCACAGTGCTGATCGGCGCGACCAGCATTTCGGTTGCCGCGAACGAATATTCCGTCGCCAGCTTGGCGGAGTTCGCCGCCGCCAAGACCCACATGGGCGCGGCTGGCGGGCGCACGATCCGCTTCAGGGCTGGAACCTACAGCGTGGGCACCGACTACGTGCTTGCCAGCACGCTCTATTCCTCGCTGGTCACGATCACGGGCGAGCCTGGCGCCAAGATCGCTGGCAACGTGTTCCTCACCAACCCGTCGAACCTGCTCGTCTCTGGCCTTGAGTTCGATTGCACCGACACGACGCGCTTCGCCATCATCCGCCTCTCTGGCGCCTGTTCCGGCGTCAGGATCGAGGACAACTACATCCACGGCGTCACGCGCAATCCTCTGGGTGATTACTCGGCTGGTGGAGCCTACCAGAACCCCGAAAAGGGCATTGGCTGCGCCTCTGGCACACAGCTTGATGGCTGCTGCATCAAGCGCAACCGCATCGAGCATGTGCAGGAGGGCGTCGTCCTGCTGATCGGGGGGGCGAGCCCCTACGATGTCTGGGACAATGACATCGGCTATACCTACTCCGACGCCTTCAAGATCGCGATTTACGCGGCGGGCGCGCTGACGGCACCGAAACGCTGGCGGCGCAACTGGTGGTATATGATGCTCGGCCGCCAGGACGA